>MDTD01093829.1_pt1 | contig 145558 bp, 138 predicted proteins | sample 811221 | NCBI WGS metagenome assembly MDTD01 (sample SAMN05326646, study PRJNA326480) | marine metagenome | isolation source: seawater | place: Pacific Ocean: South West | collected 2011
AAGCTGTAACAATTGCAACAAATATGGCAGGAAGAGGAACTGATATAAAACTTGGCGGAAACTCAGAAATGATAATAGATGAGCAAATAAAAAATAACAAAAATAAAGTTTCTCTAGATAAAAATAAAATCAAAAGAGATTTTGAAACAGAGAAAGAAAAAGTTATTGATCTTGGAGGACTTGCGATTATTGCAACAGAGAGACATGAGAGTAGAAGAATTGATAATCAATTAAGAGGAAGAGCGGGTAGACAGGGTGATCCAGGTAAATCAAATTTTTATTTATCTTTAGAGGATGATCTTATGAGAATTTTTGGCTCTGAACGTATGGATGGAATGCTTAAAAAATTAGGGTTAAAAGATAATGAGGCAATTGTTCATCCATGGGTAAATAAAGCAATACAAAAAGCTCAACAAAAAGTTGAAGCAAGAAATTATGATATTAGAAAAAATTTATTAAAATTTGACGATGTAATGAATGATCAAAGGAAGGTTATATATGAACAAAGAAGAGAAATAATGAAAGCGGATAATGTCTCAGAAATTGTAGGAGATATGCGTGAGGAAGTTTTAGATGGCGTCATAGACAAACATATACCCGAGAAAGCTTTTGCAGAAGAATGGAAAATCTCAGAACTATCAACTGAAATAAAAAAAATTTTTGGAGTTGATTTGCCAATTATCGATTGGGCAAAAGAAGAAGGTATTGCAGAAAAAGAAATCAGAGAAAGAGTCAAAGATCACTCAGATCGTTATATGTTACAAAAAATCGATAAGTACGGAAAAGAAGTATGGAATATGGTTGAAAAAAACTTAACACTACAAGTATTAGACCAGCATTGGAAAGATCATTTGTTGGGTCTTGACCACCTTCGGCAAGGAATAGGCCTTAGAGCTTATGGTCAAAAAGACCCTCTAAATGAATACAAGTCTGAGGCTTTTGGTATGTTTGAAAACATGCTATCTTCACTTAGGGAAAGTTTAGTTATGTTCCTTTCAAATATTGAAATCAACCTTGAAACAATTTCTGAACAAACAAAAACTACCCAAGAAAGAACAGACGAAACATATTCAAATCAACAAAAATTAAGTCAAAAAGATGAGAATAAAAATTGGGGAAAAGTTGGAAGGAATGCACCTTGCCCATGCGGCTCAGGAAAAAAGTATAAACATTGCTGTGGAAAAATTTAATTTATTATTGATTAGTGATTCTTCCAATAGCTAAAAACTTTTCCTTTCTATCATCACTATAGGATTTATTTTCAGCAAAATTAAGCTCAATTAATTGTTCTTCTATAACAGTGGCTAAATCATTAATTACCTCGGATGGTTTTCTATGAGCCCCTCCAACTGGTTCTCTTACTACTTTATCAACAACATTAAGTTCTAACATGTCCTTTGAAGTTAGTTTTAAAGCCTCTGCAGCATCTTTACTTCTCTCAGAATTTCTCCATAAAATTGAAGCACAACCCTCAGGGGAAATAACTGAATAAATTGAATGTTCCAACATGATTACTTTATTGCCTGCTGCTAGAGCCATAGCCCCGCCTGAGCCACCTTCCCCAACAATGCTAGAAATTAGAGGCGTCTTTAAATTAATACAAGACTCAATACATCGAGCTATTGCCTCAGCTTGACCCCTCTGCTCTGCTTCTACACCAGGATATGCGCCTGTAGTATCAACAAAAGTTAGAACTGGTAGGTTAAATTTATTAGCTAAATTCATAAGTCTAGAAGCTTTTCGGTAACCTTCAGGGTGAGCCATACCAAAGTTTCTTTCAAGTCTTGTTTTTGTATCATGACCCTTTTCATTGCCAATCAAAACCACAGAGAAACCTCTGAATAAACCTATTCCACCAATTAATGCTGTATCTTCACCAAAAGATCTATCACCAGAAAGAGGTATATAATCCTCTATAAACCCATTTATATAATCTAAAAAATGTGGCCTTCCTGGATGTCTTGCAACTAGTACTTTTTCCCAAGGTGTTAATTTTTTATAAATTTCTTTAAGGGTTGTATCTATTTTTTTTTCTAATTTAGAAGATTCTATTCTAGCCTTACTATCCCCTGAATTAACAAGATGTTTTAATTCTTTTAGTTTCCCCTCAAGCTCAACAATTGGCTTCTCAAATTCTAGTATTATATTCATTTTTTATATTACTTACTTTTCTGAAAGTGGATGCTTTGAATAAATTAAATCTTTTTTATGAGTATCCACAATATGAGTATAAATTTGAGTAGTGTTTATATCAGAGTGGCCTAACATTTTTTGAACAGCTATTAGATCTGCACCGTTTGAAAGTAAGTGAGTAGCAAATGCATGCCTTAAAACATGTGGAGAGATATATTTTTTTGAAAAACCTGCATTTTTTGCTAAATTATCTAACATCTGACTAAACCTCTGTCTAGTAAGGTGTCCACTACGACTATTTGAAGGAAATAGATATTCAGATTCTTGTCTATCTTTGAGAAAGTAACTTCTGTCCTTAAGGTAGGACTGAATAGAATCGATTGATTTCTTTGTAAGCGGTACAGATCTAACTTTATTCCCTTTTCCCTGTATTACTAAAAATTTTCTATCACCTTTCACAGCTGAAATAGGTATGGAAATTAATTCAGAAACACGTAAACCTGCTGCATAAATTATTTCTAACATCGCTCTCATTCTGGAGCCTTCTGGACCTACCAATTTTTCGGCTTCTAAAAATAGTATTTCTACTTCTTCTTCAGAGAGGTTCTTTGGAAGTTTTTTATCTTTTTTAGGAGCCTCTAATGAGATTGTTGGATTATCAACTTTTATTTTTTCACTATATAAAAAACCATAAAACTGCTTAAGCGAAGAAATCTTTCTAGCAATAGATGATTTAGATAATTTTTTTTTAGAGAGGTTTTTTATATACTTTTTTAATAATTTCTCATTTACTTCAATTATATCTACTTTTTTTCTTAAAAATAAAAGAAAATCATTAATATCATTTTTATATGCTTCAAGGGTTTTTTCAGAGAGGCCTCTCTCTACGTTGATCATTTCTAAAAAAGATTCAATATGAAAATTTGTATATTTATTCATCTAAAGTACTATCTGCTGTTATATTTTTATCTTATTCATTGGAATCACTTGTGGGTTCTGACTGCACACTTGATTTTCTTTTTTGATAAACTAAATCATTTTCTAATAAAGGGTTATAATATGACAAAAGAATTTCTATAGCTATACTTTTTGACTCATTATACAAGTTAAGTTTTGAAAGGCCATTAACAACAGACAAACCTATAGAAGGACTGAGATCTTTTCCTGTGCTACCAAGCATTAAAAGGCTATACAAAACAACTTCCCCAATTTGGAGTCCATCTACAGCATTTTCAAAATTAACAATATACATAGAGGGAGCAGAATAAGAATTAACTCTTTTATTATTTTTTAGAAGCTTTACCCAAATTTCATTAGGTATTTTAAGGCCAAAGTTCTGCAATAATCCAAGTGTAATTGCAATCTGCTGATTACTTTTACTTTCGCTCATTTCAATCATTTCATCAACCCAATTAGTTACATCCATACTAGATATACTTGGATCTATAATATAAAATATTGGCCAAAAATTTAGATTCGCTCTTCTAACACTAGGATCTAAAATATTTCCTGAACTATTTATGAGTTTGTACCACTTGATAGCCTCAAATTCTTTATCCGAATATAATAGCGCAGCAATTGCATCACCAGCAAACCAAACAAGACTATTATTTGGATATATTTCTAAATAGGAATCAATATTTACTGAATAGTTGGTAATTGGAAGGTTTTCCTTATATGCTAAAAGTGATGATTTATGAAGTACTTCAGCTTTTGCCTCAGGAACAACTTGAGTTTTAGCAATTTGATAGAGTAATGCTTTTGAGTCTATCTGGTCAAATATTTCTCCTTCAAATAAATAATTTACTCTGTCCTTATCAAAAACAATATTAGAATATATAGATGATAATTTTTCTGGGCCAATTATTCCTAAACTAACAGCTTTCTCAGCTGCATAAATTCTTGTACTAAGAGAAGTATTTGGAGACTCGGCTAAAGCCTTTAACACAACTGGATCGACATTTGAAATAATACCATCTGGTATTTTTAATTTTGCAGCGTTAATCATCGCTAAGTGAAGAGGAGACAAAACATCAAAAACTGACAAATCGATTTGCTCACCATCGATCAATGTAGAAGCTAAAGAGAAAAAGTTTTTGTCTTTTGGATCCAGTTCATGCAAAAGATCAATAACTAACCTGGATGCATCTACGTCACCAATAAATATTTTACATAAACTAAGATGTTTCAATAAAAAAGGGTTGCTTTTACCACCTTCAAACATTTCTTCAACCCTATCGCATGCAGATAAATTGTCACCATCCAGTAGTTTCTCTTCAATAAATAAGTTATCAAACCTTCCAAGAATATCATTCTTAGGTGCAAGGCTTGCAAGATCAGCAGCTAAAGAAATGAAACCTGAACTAGCAAGTTTTTTTATTCTTAATTCTAATAACTTAAGTGGATCACTGGATATATTAAAGATTTTCGCTTCAGATAGCAGTATCCGTTTATAAAGATTCCTTAAAGCAGGTGAGTAATAACTCTCTGGGACGACTGAAATCAAAGCTTCAATTACTTCCCTATCTGAATTTTCCCATATATTTAAACTTAAACCTAAACCACCTTCCCTATATATCCCTACAGATGAGGGATCAATCGGTTTAAGTGTTGTAATACTAATTTCACTCTCTTCATCAAGAGTTTCTTCTTTTTGATTATTCTTAAGAAGCTTTTGGTCAATTATATTATTTTCATTTTTCTTAATCTTAGGTGGTACTATCAGATCAACAGGTTCTGCATACAAGCTTCCTACATAACAGAGCAAAAAAATTAACAAAAAGAATTTAATTTTATTTATATATATAAGAATATTTATCATCATAAATTTCAACAAAGCTCCTACTACTTATCAAATGGTATAGCTTTTTCTACTTCACTTATCTCCGGAGAGATGTCCCAGGCTACCAAGGCCAGAAAACCAGCTGTAAGCAAAATTAAAATGAATAGAATTAGTATCTTGCTACGATGAGACATTAGAAACCTTCAAATATTAGAATTAATAATTAAATTATAGTTTATTATAGAAATATGGCAATTATTCGTCATACTAGTCAATCAAATTAATACTTTCAATTTATTCTAAAAAAGATTAAATAAATGGTAATAATATGATAGATAAAAGTATTTTGCATAAGGATATCAAAAAACCTATTGTTCTTATTGGTCATATGGGCTCAGGCAAATCGACTATTGGAAAATTATTAAGCTCAAAACTGGGCATGCTGTTCTATGATTCAGATAGAGAAATAGAGAAATCACTAAATAAAATGATATATGAAATATTTCAGTCTGAAGGTGAACAAGCCTTTAGAATTCAAGAACTAAATATTCTTCGAAAACTATTATCAAGAGAAAAATGTGTAATTTCTGCAGGTGGTGGAGCTTTTATCCATAAAAAAACAAGAGAGTTAATTTTAAAAAACTCAACTTCTTTATGGTTAAAAATTGATATTGCAACTATTGTTAGGAGAGTGAAAAATTCAAAAAAGAGACCTTTACTTCAAGGACAAAATAAGTTTTCAAAATTAAAAGAATTATCTAAGCATAGAGATACTATTTACTCTGAAGCAAATTTAATTATTGACACCAATAATTTGAAACAAAACCAAATAATTGATAAAATTATTGTAAATTTAAATGATTATTTATAAAACTAACCAAGGAAATTATGAGTAATATAATTAAAGTAGATCTTGATAATAATAGGTCATACCAAGTAGTAATTGGCTATAATAATTTAAATGATTTAATTAATTTTTTAATCAAGCATTATAGCAGATCTAAAATAGCTATAATTACTGATGATAACGTATCCAAATTACATTTAGATAACCTATCAAATGCCCTATCAGAAAATAAATTTTTAAATTTTAAAATCATAATTCCTGCTGGGGAGAATTCAAAATCTATAGAGTATTTCAAATATATTAATGATAATTTACTAAACATTAAAATACAAAAAGATGACGTTATATTATCCCTGGGAGGGGGAGTTGTTGGCGATATAGCAGGTTTTTCCGCAGGAGTAATAAGGAGAGGTGTAAATATAATTCATATTCCTACAACTCTTATTGCCCAAGTTGATAGTTCAATAGGAGGAAAAACAGGCATTGATACAATTCACGGAAAGAATTTATTAGGCATTTATCATCAACCTAAAATGGTTTTAGTTGACATAAAATATTTAAAAACTCTTTCAAATAGAGATTTATTATCTGGATATGCAGAAATGTTAAAATATGCCTTGATAAATGATTATAAATTTTTTGAATGGTTAGAAAATAACTTCAAAAATGTTCTTTCTTGCCAAAAAGAAGAATTAGAATATGCAATCAATAAATGCTGTCATTCTAAAGCAAATATTGTATCAGAAGATGAGAGAGAACAAGGTAGAAAAAGGATATTACTTAACTTAGGACATACTTTTGGACATGCTATTGAAAATGCTCTAAACTATAGTGAGAAATTAAAACATGGTGAGGCAGTAGCAATAGGAATAAAGTTGGCATACCAGCTATCTTTTAATAAGGGTTTATGTACAAAAGAAGATCTTGATAGGGTTAATAAACACCTTTTAAATGTTGGTCTACCTATCAATTTAAATCATATTGATAACAACCTATCGATTGACGATTTATATTTACCAATGCTTCAAGATAAAAAAAATAAAGACGGAAAGACTGTTTTTATCCTTGTAAACGGAATTGGAAAAGCCGTAGCAGATTATAATGTTACAGAAAAAGAGGTAAAACAAATTTTGGCTGAACTCGTATAAAGTACATTATGGAAACTTATATTATTTTAACACTTATTTTTGTATTAATATTAATTATTTTCTCCGCTTTTTTTAGTGGCTCGGAAACAGCTCTAACCGCAGCTTCTAGACCAAGACTTACACATTTAGAAGCAGGAGGAAACAAGAAAGCTACAATAGTATTACAATTATTAAATCTAAGAGAAAGACTGATAGGATCTATATTACTTGGAAATAATCTCGTTAATATTTTTGCCTCGTCTCTTGCTACCAGTTTATTGATATCCTGGACGGGAGACGCAGGCGTTGCTTACGCAACAATTATTATGACAACATTAATTCTAATTTTTGCTGAAGTGCTTCCTAAGACATATGCGCTAAGACACCCAACAAGATCTGCGTTAATAGTTGCCCCTATTTTAAAGTTTATTGTAATAGTCTTATCTCCAATTGTAATTAGTATTGAAGCAATAGTGGGCCTAGCTCTTCGGATATTTGGAGCTGATAAACAAGCTGTTGCTAAATTAGTATCCCCTCAAGAAGAAATCGTTAGTGCTATAAAACTTCATGCTCAAGAAGGGAGCATAGTTAAAGATGAGAGTGATATGCTTAGAGGGGTATTTGATCTATCAGAAAGATGGGTGACAGACGCAATGATACATAGAAAAAATATGGTCATGATAGACGGGAATAAAGAAAATCAAAAAATTATTGAGCAAGTTTTAAATAGTCAATTTACTCGAATTCCTATTTGGTTTGAAGAAAAAGAAAATATTACAGGTGTTATCCATGCAAAAGATCTCCTAAGGGAAATTGCTAATAATACAAAAAATATAAATGATATCGATCTAAAAAAGATTATGTTAAAACCATGGTTTGTTCCAGAATCAACAAGTCTCTTAGAACAAATGACAGCTTTTAGAGACAAGCACCAACATTTTGCATTAGTAGTTGATGAATATGGAGCGCTAATGGGCCTTATTACACTAGAAGATATTATTGAAGAAATAGTAGGACCAATCACGGATGAGTATGATATAGCTAAAAAGGGTATAAGGAGAAATCAAGATGGAACTTTCCTTGTCGACGGAACAGTTACAATCAGAGATTTGAACAGAGATCTGGGTTGGAATCTTCCACATAACGAAGCTGTAACAGTTGCTGGTCTAGTTGTTCACGAATCAAGATCTATACCTGAAATAGGTCAAATATTTAATTTCTTTGATACCAGATTCGAAATATTAAAAAGACATAGAAATCAAATCACACTTCTGAAAATTTTTCCACATGAGAAATAAATAATTTTCAAATGATCAAAAAAATTTATATTTTCTTCTAAAATTTCAGGCTATTAAACTCTTCTGGCGTTAGTGTTTTTAATGAAAGGGCATGAATTTTTTCTTTTAGTTCATCTTTAAGAATATCAAAAACATGTTTTTGTCTAGAAACCCTTGTCTTGCCCTCAAACAAGGGTGATACTATAAGAATATAAAAATGAGATTCGCCAGTCTTAGGCGCCCCAGAATGACCTTTATGAAGGTGTGACTGGTCTTGTATATCTAATTCGGTAGGTTTAAGAGCCTCAGATAACTTTTTATTGATAATTTCTGCTGTGGGTCGATTAAAAAATGAATCAGTAGAAGTTGACAAAGTAACATCCTTGCTGAAATATATTTAGGTTATAAAATCTACTTATATAAATACTATATTATATTTTAATATTTAAGAAAATAATTAATGGTTTACGATCCAAGAAAAACATTAAAAAATAGTGAGAAATCACAGTTATGTGACCATGTTAACTGTAATAAAGTGGCTGAGCATAGAGCACCTAAGTCACGTGAAAACCTAAGAGAATATTATTGGTTCTGTTTAGAACATGTTAGGGAATATAATAAATCATGGAACTATTTTGAAGATATGTCAGAAGAACAAATTTCAACTTACAGGCATAATAGCGCAACTTGGCATAGACCTACTTGGGATCTAGGGAACAAAAACCAAAATTCCCAGTTCAAAATAAAAGAACCATATGGTCTTTTCAACGGAGAAACAGATAATAACACGGAGAGATCTAACTCAAGAAGAACCACCACAACTGCTCCTGTTGCAAAGGCTCTTAATGTCATGTCACTTAAACCCTCTGCAAGCCCCACAGAAGTTAAAGATAGATACAAACAATTAGCAAAAAAATTTCATCCGGATCTTAATTCCGGGTCAAAAGATGCAGAGGAGAGACTTAAAAGAGTTAACGAAGCATACTCTCTTCTTGTTTCGTCAGGATATGTATAATTAAATTATTGGAACTTAAGAATGTATGATAAAAAAAATTTAGAAAAAGCTAAGAATAACAAAAAAATTCCTGATACAGAGATATCAGCAAAAGATCTCTTTGGTATTAACTCAAAAATAAAAGTGCCCGCTTTTTCTGAGAAATCTGAATATGTTCCAAAAATTGATAATACTTATCATTTTGATTATGAAACTACATTAGCCATATTGATAGGTTTCAAATATAATAGAAAAGTATTAATTCAAGGCTACCATGGTACTGGAAAGTCAACACATATTGAGCAAGTAGCAGCAAGATTAAACTGGCCATGCATCCGTATTAACTTAGACTCACACATTAGTCGTATCGATTTAATTGGTAAAGATGCAATTGTTCTTAAAGATGGAAAGCAAATAACAGAATTCAGAGAAGGAATTCTTCCTTGGGCACTTCAAACCCCAACTGCGCTTGTTTTTGATGAGTACGATGCTGGTAGACCTGATGTAATGTTTGTTATCCAAAGAGTGCTAGAAGCAGAAGGGAGCATGACTCTATTAGATCAAAATAGGATCATTAACCCCCATAATGGATTCCGATTATTTGCAACTGCAAACACCATAGGTCTAGGAGATACTACTGGCCTTTATCACGGAACACAGCAGATTAATCAAGGTCAAATGGATAGGTGGAATCTTGTGACAACCCTCAATTATCTAAAAAATAGTGAGGAAGAAAAAATAATTCTCTCTAAAGTCTCTGAATATAATAATTCAGATGGTAAAGAACTAATTAGTAAGATGGTTCAAGTTGCAGATATGACAAGGAATAGTTTTAAAATAGGAGATATTTCAACAGTGATGTCTCCAAGAACTGTCATCACTTGGGCAGAGAATACAATAATTTTTGATGATGTAAGGTTTGCTTTTAGACTAACATTTTTAAATAAATGTGATGATATTGAAAAACCGCAAATTTCTGAATTTTTTCAAAGAGCCTTTGGAAAAGAACTTCCAGAGAGCGTAATTGAAAATTCACAATAACTGAGGAAATTAATTGAAGAATGACCGTCAATCTGAACTTGTAAAAAAGGCTTTGTCTAGCTCAGTAAGAGCAATATCTAATGATCCAAATATTGAAATAACTTTTACCCCTGATAATACTCAACAATCAGATAGTGATTTAGTTCAGATTCCAATACCATCAAGAGAACCAAAAAATAATGAAATTTTCGAATTAAGAGGAATAGGGGACTCAAAAGCTCTTAAAATAAAATATCATGATAAGGATCTGCACCTAAAAAATCTTCCTAAAGGAGATTTGGCTATAGAAGTTTATAATGCAATAGAAAAAGTTAGGTATGAATCTATAGGATCAAAAAAATTATCAGGAGTATCTGATAATTTATCTTTCGCACTTGAAAAATCATACGAGAATGTTGATAAGAATGAAAATGATCTAGAGGAAAGAAATACCCTTTCAGATGCAATTAGACTCTTTTTAAGAGAACAAATGACTGGATCAAAACCACCTAAATCAGCAAATAAAATTTATAAAAAATGGAAAAATTTCATTAAAGAACATGGAAGTAATACAATAAAAGATTTATCAAAAAATATTTATGACCAGAAAAGTTATTCTCTTCTCTCAAAAAAACTATTATCTGAGTTAAACTTAATTGAAAACACAAAGACTGAAATAAATGATGAAGACAATGAAAATAGCTCTAATGAAAATGATCGAGAACAAGATCCTAATGAAATTACCGAAGAAAACGAGGAACAAGAAAACTCTGAACTAATACCACAAGATACATTAGATGAAAATGGCCACGATACAGACGAGGTTGAAGAAAAAATTGAAGATAGCTCAATTGATACAAACATTGATCAGACAAAAGAACAAAATAATAGAAATTTTAATAAATTTGATAAAATCAATGAAGAATCCTTTTATAAAATTTTTACTTCCGAATTTGATCAAATTGAAAATGCTGAAAACCTATGTGATCAAGAAGAGCTAGGCAGACTAAGAAGCCAGCTTGATGATCAAATGCAAAACCATCAAAGTACTATTGCAAAATTAGCAAACAAGTTACAAAGAAAACTTTTAGCGAAACAGAATAGATCATGGAATTTTGATTTAGAAGAGGGAATTCTGGATGCAGCAAGATTAACCAGAGTTATTGTCAATCCGACTTTTCCATTATCCTATAAAATGGAAAGCCCAACTAATTTTAAAGATACAATAGTTACACTACTAATTGATAATTCAGGTTCAATGAGAGGGAGGCCAATAACTGTTGCTGCAATGTGTGGAGATATTCTTGCCCGAACTCTAGAGAGATGCGGTGTGAACGTTGAAATCCTAGGTTTTACTACTGTTGCATGGAAAGGAGGGAAAACAAGGGAGAAATGGCTTACAAATAATAAACCTAATAAACCAGGAAGACTAAATGATATAAGACATATAATATATAAGGCAGCAGAGCAGCCCTGGAGGCGGTCTAAAAAAAATTTAGGTTTAATGTTAAAAGAGGGAATACTTAAAGAAAATATTGATGGAGAAGCATTGATTTGGGCTTGTAATAGACTTAATAGAAGATACGAGCAAAGAAAAATCTTGATGGTTATCTCTGATGGCGCTCCAGTAGACGACTCTACATTATCAGTTAACTACGGTGACTATTTAGACAAACACTTGCATGAAGTAATCTATAAAATTGAAAATTATTCTATGATTGAACTTATTGCAATTGGAATAGGGCATGACGTAACTAGATATTATAACAAAGCTCTGACTTTGATAGATGCAGAACAACTCGGAGGAGCAATGATAGATCAACTTGCATCTTTGTTTGAAGACTAATTACTATTTAGTTCCAAATAATCTATCTCCAGCATCACCAAGACCAGGGACAATATAAGCATGGTCATTAAGTTTTTCATCCAGAGCTGCAACAAATATTTTTATTTTTGGATGTTGTGAAACTAATCTTTCAACACCTTCAGGGGCAGCAACTAAAGCCATAAATTTAATATTCTCAATTTGCACACCGCGAGAAACTAATGTATCTACGGCATGCACAGCTGAATTTCCAGTAGCTAACATTGGATCAACCACTATAAATGTTCTTCCATCAATGCCAGGTAGTTTTGCTAAATATTCAACAGGAGACAAAGTGTTAGGATCTCTATACACCCCTATATGACCTACTCGGGCTGAAGGAACAAGCTCTAATAAACCATCCGCCATGCCAAGCCCTGCTCTAAGAATTGGAACAACTACCATTTTTTTACCTGCTATAAACTTCCCGGTAGTTGGGCCAACAGGGGTTTCAATATCCTGTTTTCTTAATGGTAACTCTCTCGTTACTTCATAGCCCATTAAAAGTGCGATTTCTTTAAGTAAAAGCCTAAATTGATTTGTTGATGTTTCTTTGTCCCTCATCAACGAAAGTTTATGAGTAATCAGTGGATGATCTAAAACAATAAGTTTTTCAAATTTTTTTCCCATGAAACATTCCCAAAAAAAAATATAAAGGTTATAGCATTAGTGCTTTTCTTAAATATAATCTATAAGGTAATAATAACATTATAGCCATAAAAATTTTCACAAAAAAATCACCTAATGCCCAAGTAATCCAAGGTAAAGAAAGGAAAGAAAAAGCAAACCCGAAAAAAATAAGCGAATCTAATAATGAAGCAAAAGAAGAAGAAATTAACGGTGGAAACCACCATACTCTATTTTTATATTTATTAAAAATATAGATATCTAATAATTGAGAAGAAAGAAATGCTAAACCTGAGGCAATTGCAATTCTTAGATTAGCAAAATAAATAGAAAGTATCACTGACATAATAAAACCAAGGTAGACTAGCTTCCTTGATTTTTCTGGACCAAATTTCCTATTACATATATCTGTTACTAAAAAAATAATTGGGTAAGTAAAAGCTCCATAGGTCAACCAATCATTTATTGGTATCTGAACCAGAATATTTGAAAGCACTAGAACAGATATCATTGCTAATACTAATAATATAATTACTTTATTATCAGGACTCATTTTTATATGCTTAAGGCCTCAACACTAAAACTGAAGAAATAAGTTGATAGATATCAAGTTTTCATGGCTTTTTTTATGTCTCTTTTTATTCTAGCAACTCTATCACTTAGATTTTCTTCTGGAGCCTTCAATATAAATGAATCAAAACCTCCAGAGTGATCAACAGACCTTTGAGCTTCTCTTGAAATCTTTAATTTTATTGATCTCCCTAAAACCTCTGATTCTAAAGTAACATCATTCAGGTTTGGCAAAAAACGACGCCGGCTTTTATTATTAGCATGGCTTACGTTATTTCCTGACATCACACCTTTACCAGTTAATTCACATCTTCTTGACATCATATTGCTCCCAATAGCAAAAAAACATACCTTTGATACTTATGATTATAGCTAACGTCAAGCTCCACTTATTAGAAATTAGAAATAAATTACTTTTTTAGAAAATTTTTCACTATTTCATAAGCTGCTGCTGATGGCAGTACTTCACCAATCAAAACTTTTTTCTCATATATTGTAATTAAATCATTAATTTTCTTATCAGAGTATATTTGTTTATTTAAATTTTGAGTAATTTCTTCTCTAAGCCATTTCTGAAATTGTTCTTTTCGATGAGCCGATAAATCACTTTCTTGATCAAATTTCTTAAAAAATTCCTCTGTAATTGACCATATTTCTTCTATACCTTTGTTTTCTAATGCAGAACATGTTACTACTCTTGTATTCCATTTGTTTATTTTAGGCCTAAGTAATTTCACGGCAGAATTGTATTCACGCGCTATATTTTCTGCTTCAGACCTAAGCAAACCATCAGCTTTATTTACAATAATTAAATCTGCCAGCTCTACTATACCTCTTTTAATTCCTTGTAATTCATCTCCACCGCCTGGGGAAATTAATAATATAAAAATATCAATCATATTCGATACTGTTGCTTCTGATTGTCCAACCCCAACAGTTTCAACAATTATAGTATCATAACCTGAAGCTTCACAAAGCAATAGAGCTTCTCTAGTGTGTCTACTTACACCTCCTAAAGTCTCTCCAGCTGGGGATGGCCGAATAAAGGCACTGTCACTTTGAGATAATCGCTCCATTCTCGTTTTATCTCCTAAAATAGATCCACCGGACTTACTACTACTTGGATCAACTGCTAGAACGGCAATTTTTTTTCCTTTATCAACAAGAAATGTTCCAAATGTTTCAATAAATGTTGATTTACCAACACCAGGTGGGCCAGAAATTCCTATTCTCAATGATTTTCCAGTCATTGGTAAAACTTTCTCAAGAACTGATCTTGAAAAGAACTGATGGTCTTCTCTTGATGACTCAGACAAAGTTATACATCTTGATAAGGTCCTGATATCACCTGAAAGAATCTTCTTACTTAAATCCCTGATAGATCCATATTCTTTTTCAAGATGACTAAGAGAAAAAAAATTTTTCATAGTTTCGCTTATTCTTCTAACTCAATAGATTTTTCTTCAAAAGAATATCTATAACTTGATTAGCTGAATTAGTTATTGGAGTTCCAGGTCCAAAAATTGCAGAAACTCCGGCTTTTTTTAAATCCTCTATATCTCCTGGCGGAACAATTCCACCAACAACTACTATAATTTTCTCCCCGCCATTTTCTGTTAATGATTTGATTAATTCAGGAACTAGGGTTTTATGCCCTGCAGCTTGGGATGAAATTCCAACAACATGAACATCATTCTCTATTGCCTGTTTTGAAGTTTCTTCTGGAGTAGCAAATAATGGTCCAATATCAACATCAAAACCAATGTCTGCGAAAGCTGTAGCAATAATTTTTGCCCCTCTGTCATGGCCATCTTGACCTAGTTTAGCCACAAGAATTCTTGGCTGTCTCCCTTCTTTTTTTGCGAAATTTTTTACTTTATTTTGCGCTTCATTAAACAATGTATCCTCTGAAAAAGCTGAACCATATACACCAGTGATTGATTGTGAAACAGCTTTATGACGGGAAAAAACATCTTCAAGAGCTTTTGATATTTCTCCCACTGTTGCTCTTGACCGAATTGCCTCAATAGATAGCTCAAGTAGATTACCCTTATTCTTAGCTCCGTTTCTTAATTTTTCAATAGAGGTATTAACTGCATTATTATCTCTTTCTTTTTTTATTTTATTAAGTTTCTGAATTTGTTCACTGATTACTTTTTTGTTATCAACTACTAATAAATCTATCTCTTCATTTAAATTTTTATTAACATATTTGTTTACACCAACAATAACTTCTTCATTTTTATCAACTCTTGCTTGTCTTTTGGCTGCTGACTCTTCTATCTTAATTTTAGTAAACCCTTTTGAAACGGCAACTGTCATTCCACCCATCTCTTCTACTTCTTCAATTAATGAAAGAGTCTTTTCAATAACTTGGTTAGTAAGGCTTTCTACGTAATATGATCCAGCCAAAGGATCAATTACCTCTTTGACACCAGTTTCTTCTGACAAAATTAATTGGGTGTTTCTTGCAATTCTAGACGACAACTTAGATGGCAAAGCTAATGCCTCATCAAAAGCATTAGTATGCAAACTCTGTGTTCCACCTAGAACTGCAGCTAGAGCTTCATAAGCAGTTCTTATAATATTATTATGAGGGTCTTGACTAGTTAAAGATACTCCCGAAGTTTGACAATGTGTTCTCAATGAGAGCGATCTCGGATCTTTTGGGTTAAACTGCTTCATAAGATTAGCCCATATAAACCTTGCAGCTCTAAGTTTTGCAACCTCCATAAAAAAATTCATTCCTGTACAAAAAAAGAAAGATAGTCTCGGAGCAAATTCATCAATTTCTAAACCCGCCTCTAGAGCTGCCCTAACATACTCAATGCCATCTGCTAAAGTATATGCTAATTCTTGAGTTAGCGTAGATCCAGCTTCTTGCATATGATACCCCGATATGGAAATTGAATTATATAAAGGCATATTTTTCGAAGTAAATGAAATTATATCCGATACTATTCTCATCGACTCTTTAGGGGGATATATATATGTATTTCTTACCATGAATTCTTTTAAAATATCATTCTGAATAGTACCTGATAAAAGCTTTTGAGGCACTCCTTGCTCCTCAGCGGCAACTATGTAGCCAGCAAGAACAGGAAGAACAGCACCATTCATAGTCATTGATACACTCATTTTATCTAAAGGTATTTGATTGAATAAAATTTTCATATCCTCTACAGAGTCTATTGCTACACCAGCTTTACCAACATCACCACTTACTCTAGGGTGATCAGAGTCATAGCCTCTGTGTGTCGCTAAATCAAAAGCAACTGACAAACCTGTTTGACCATTTTCTAGACATTTTTTATAAAATTCATTTGAATCCTCAGCTGTAGAAAAACCAGCATATTGGCGAATAGTCCATGGTTTGTTTGTATACATTGTTGCACGTGGACCCCGCATAAAGGGTTCTAATCCTGGCAAATTTTCAAGTTGATTCGCTAGATCTTTTAGATCTTCTTTTGTGTATAACGGTTTAACTTTAATCTCTTCAGGTGTAATCCAATAATGATTTTCTAAATCCTTGCCCTTAAGTTCTCTTTGAGCTAGCTCCTTCCATTCCTCAAACAATTTCTTTGAAATACCAACCATAATTTTTCTTTCAATACTTGAATTTCTCAACAAAATAAATATATCATTGTTATCATTAAACATATATATAATATTGATTTCTTGTAATTAATAATACATAATTGAAAATAAATTTCTAAAATAAAATTGTAAATGCTCCATAATTTAAAAAAAATTTTCTCTGATAAAAAAATTATTTCAAATAATGAAATAAATCCTAAGTTGGCTTTCTCAGCTTTGTTAATTGAAGCTGGAATGTCCGATGGGAGCCTAGACGATGATGAGAAGAAAACTGTTCACAAATTATTATCAAATTTTTTTGAACTTTCACAAAATGATACATCCAAATTAATAAACGAAGCGATAGAAATTCAGGGTAACTCTAATCAAATAATACACCTAACTCGTTCAATTAAGGAAAATTTCTCAGAAAATCAAAGGATTAATATAGTGCAAATGATGTGGGAGGTCATATTGTCGGACGGGGAAGAGCATATGTATGAACAAAATCTTATGAGAAGAATAGCGGGGCTTTTGTACATATCAGATAAGAGCTCAGGAATAGCCAGAAAAACAGCCCTAAAAGAAATTTCTAGTAAATAAATTATTGATTTTTTTGTTATAATTATATAATTCTGCTAGAACATAATTGAGGGAAGATAATGCCGTATGTAGTTAATGAAAATTGTATAAAATGTAAGTTGCAAGATTGTGTAGAGGTTTGCCCCGTAGATTGCTTCTATGAAGGTGAAAATATGCTTGTTATTCACCCTGATGAATGTATCGACTGTGGGGTTTGTGAACCCGAGTGTCCAGTTGAAGCTATACTGCCAGATACTGATGATGCATCTGAAAAATTCGTGGAACTAAATGCTAAATATTCTGAAATTTGGCCTAATATTACTGAAAAAGGCGACCCTCCTTCTGATTGGGAGGACTTTAAAGAAGAAGATGGAAAATTTGATAAATATTTTAGCGAAAACCCGCCTTCATAATTGATTAAAATAATCCTGGTATAATTTTTTTTTTATATTGTAAATAATCTTAACAATATTTAAATTTTCATAGTGTAATCCTAAAGGCTTTTGAAAAATGAAAAAGAAAACAGTTTCAAAAAAGAAAAAGACAAAAGTAAAAAAAATTGCTAAATCAATTTCTAAAAGTAAAAAAAAGGTAGCAAAAAAGAAAATATCCAAAGGCAAATCTGCTAAAAAAAAACTCACTAAGAAAGCAAAAGCAAAAACTAAAGTAAAAAAATTATCAAAAAAATCAAACATAAAAAAACCAAAAAAGAAAAAGATTGTTAAAAAGAAAAAAACCCCAAAAAAATCCCCGTCAAAAAAAGTAAATAAAAAATCAGTTATTAAAGTTAAACCTAAAAAAAGAAAAAAAAGAGTTTCAAAAAAAAACTTAGTTAGAACATTAATTGATAGTAAAAAAGTTAAACTTGTTGCAAATAAAAAACCAGATCTTTCCAATATAAAGAGTAATGATGAAGATATTTTAATTCAGTATTCAGAGTTTGCCGAGAAAAGAACTCAGTCTGCTGTTGTTGAAAAAATGGTTCGTTCTCCTATTCTTCCCAAAAAAGATCTAATATTTGAGAAGGGGGACCAAGTTGTTTACCCTACACATGGCGTTGGTAGAATTATTGAAATTCAAGATCAAACACTTGCAGGCATCAAATTGCAACTTTATGTTGTAGAATTTGAAAAGGATAAAATGACACTAAGTGTTCCAACTGCAAAGTTAGAGTCTTCGGGTATGAGGAAATTATCTTCAAAACAACAAATGAATGAAGCTCTAAATGCTTTAAAGGGTCGGGCTAGAGTAAAAAGAGCGATGTGGAGTAGAAGAGCCAAGGAATACGAAGATAAAATTAACTCTGGCGATCCCAAATCAATAGCTGAGGTTGTAAGAGACTTACATAGGAATGCTAACCAACCTGAACAATCTTATTCTGAAAGGCAAATATATGAAAGTGCTTTAGACAGACTATTAAACGAACTAGCAGCAGTAGAAAATGTTGATTTATCTGAAGCATTAACTATCCTCGAAAAGAACCTTAAAAATTATACAAAAAAAAATGTGACCGAAGATGTATCACTTAATGATGGAGATACGTCAGACGAAACATATGAAATAAATAATAGAACAGAATAATCTCTGATTAACTACTTTTTATTTCTTATACTTTAAAACTTTAATTATTTTTCCTTTTTTTACGGTGGTATTTTGGTTAATAGAATTTAAAAGAACAAACCTTTCTGATCTATATTGTCCCTGCATTTCGTTTTTAATAATTAAATCAAAACTTATATCTCTCTCTACTTCTAAAAAAAATAATCTTAAAGGTATAGTTTTTTTTATTTCTCTTTCATTAATTTTTCTTATTGAGAATGCAATTGACTTAAAATTTTCATCATCAAAAGCTTCTCCATTTTCTCTTGAAATAAATGTTAATCTTAAATATTTACTATTATCTAACCTAATAGCAACATACCGAACCTTTATTTTCCCTGAATAGTCATTTATTCTACCATTAGCGAAAAAATATCCAGTAGCGGCATTAAAATCATTTATTTTTAAACTCTCAATTAACTCCATATTCTTATTGGACTGCCAAATATTTTTTAAATAAGTAAGCGGGTCTGCATGAAAACTATTTTTTGATGATACATCAATTTTTATTATAGCGATGTTTTTTTTCATTGCTACAAGGGCCTGACTTCTATTATCAACAAGAAAACTTTTAGGAAGCCGCATCGAAAAATTTAGAGATGGGTGTATAAAGTTTTCATCCACTAAAATACCATGAGCTGGATCATCTCCATAAATAATCCCACTTACATTTTTAAAAAATGCTGAATGATCTCTATTACTATCCTCAGAAATAGTTAATTTTTTTGATAATTGAATCCTTTCCTCTGTTGGTGGATGTGATGCAAATAAACTTCGAGAGTCAGTTTCCGGATAGCCAATATTTTTTCTGTATTTTTTAAATTTAATTAAAGTAGATAGAAAGTCAGATGATGCCCTCGGATTATACCCACTCTTGACTAAATATTTTATTGCTAAACTATCTGCTTCAAGTTCGTTAGATCTTGAAAACTTCGCTATAGTTAAATTGTTTACTAAATGCCCAAGATCTTCAGCTGCACGAGAATCAACGGTTGCTCCAATTATTGTAGCCCCAATTTTACCCAAAATATCTCGACTGTAACTTTGAGCAGTATGTCTTGCCAAAAGATGAGCCATTTCATGTGCAATAACAAAGGCTAATTCTGATTCGTTACGGCATAGCGCTACCAGCCCTCTTGTTAAATAAATATACCCCCCAGGAGAAGCAAAGGCGTTTACTATTGGTGTATTTAAAATTGTAAAAGTAAAATTCTGATCGTTCAGCATAGCACTATTAGCTATATTTGCACCTATACTAGCTATATATTCACCAAGTATTGGAGATTTATATACACCACCATAGTAATTGATTATTTTATTATGCTGATTATCACCTATTTTTTGTTCTTGTTTTTTATTCATGAACAAAGTTAATTCATTTTTTTCAGTATAAGGGTTTTTTGAACATGAAAGAAAAATTAAAGATATTAAAAATAATATATAAAAAAAATTTAGATTCTTATTTTTTAGTTTTTTGACTATATTGCTTATAGACTTATTCATGACTTACGAGTATACAAATTAAAAAGTTCAAATTACAAAACTATATTAGGTGATAACTGATTCAATTCAAATATTAAAAATTAAATTTTAGGAATGCGCCCGTAGCTCAGTAGGATAGAGCACAGGATTCCTAATCCTGGGGTCGCAGGTTCGAATCCTGCCGGGCGCACCAAGTAAATTGATGATTTTTTATAAGGAGATAAAATGAGTAAATCAAAAAAGTTAATTGTTATAGATCATCCTTACTCAGACTATGATTTTTATAATTGTGTTTTCGTTCCATCAAAAGTACCAAAACTACTTGAAGCAGAAGGAGCGTGTTTTGCAATTGAAAATTTAATTAATATAAGTCCTGATTTAGCAAATAAAGATTTAGATATAGTCGAGTTTATGTCTGGGAAAGGGGAGTTCGAAAAACATATACGAGATGAAGCACAATTTAAAATAGGTAAATATGTAGGAATTGATGCTGTTGCACAAGATAAACCTAGAACTGAATTGATTGTAGGAGACGTATTGACAATTTTTCCAAATTTTAAAGCTGATATAGTTCTAGCTCTTTATTATTCAGCAAGTAGTGTAAGCGGTCCTGAGGGCTATCCATCACCTGCTGCAATGAGAGCTATGTCTACAAATGCTTATAAAAATTTAAATGACGGTGGTGGTTATTTTCTTGGCTTTGCTGCCCAAGGGGAGGCTCTATCTTTTGACTTATCTGATGGCGAAAATGATGAGGAAAACGAAGTTCCAATTCCTATTTATAATGGATTAAGAGAAAAATTTAACCTAGATAAAACTGAAAAGGCTTCTTTATCATTTCAGCAAGAAAATGTTTATGATAGAAAAAACGGACTTATGATTGAAACAATGAGAAATATTGAAGTTAAAGATAAGGGTAACAATACAGTTGGTAAAATTGAAATGAAACAACCACTTAAACAATTGTATATGAGTGAAAGCCATATAGTTGATAACTTGAAGCAAGTGGGTTTCAAAGATCTGATTTTTTTCGATATATCTTTCGACGAAGGACATGTAAATATTGAAAAACTTGACTCAACTATGACTGAATCAGAGCAGTTTGCTACACATATTTTAGCCATAAAGTAATAAAAATTTAGCTAGCTTTTTTGTAATGCTTTCCATATTTTTTCTGAAGTAACTGGCATCTTTATAGATTCTATTCCAAATCTATATAATATATTATATATAGCATTCATAATAGCAGGCATTGACCCTACCGTCCCAGCTTCACCTGCTCCCTTCACTCCTAATGGATTAATTTTAGTTGGACAAGGATTGCTATAAACTTTAAAGAATGGTACATCTGCAGCTCTTGGCATACAGTAATCCATAAATGAACCTGTAACTAACTGACCATTTTTTTTATCATAGACTACTTCTTCCATTAAAATTTGACCTAAACCCTGAACAACTCCTCCATGTATTTGACCTTTAAGTAGTAAAGGGTTTAAAACATGACCAACATCATCTACAACTACATAATTTATTAATTTTATTTCGCCTGTTTCTTTATCAATTTCTAACTCAGCACAATGACATCCATTAGGAAACGTAGGCTGCAAAGGAGAAAAACTTCCTATCTCAGAAAAACCTGGCTTGATATTTTTAGGAAGCTTTGTAGGTGTATTTGCAATTGAAGATACTTCTGACCAACTTATCTTCTTATCAGTTCCAACTACAGAAAATATTTTATTTTCGAATTTAATATCATCTGAGTTAGCTTCTAAAATAAAGGCTGCTATTTCTTTACCTTTATCAATTATCTTTTTTGAAGCATTAATTATAGCAGAGCCAGCCAAACTTACAGACCGAGAACCAAAAGTACCAAAACCTTTTTGTATTAAATCAGTATCTCCTTGATAAAATGAAATATCTTCCATGTTTACTCCGATCTTTTCTGCAATAATCTGTTTGAACACTGTTTCGTGTCCTTGCCCATGAGAATGAGTTCCGACAAAAAGATCTATATTGCCCTTTGAATTAACTTTAAGCTGTGCATCTTCCTCTCCCATTGCTGCTGATCTCTCTATAACATTTGCAATACCGAAACCCCTTAATTTATTTCTTTTCTCAGATTCTTTTCTTCTTATATCAAAATTATCATAGTCAGAGTAAGAAAGAGCTTTATCTAAATTATCAATAAAGTTACCAGAGTCGTATTCAAAAACTAATCCTGTTTTATAGGGAATTAAATCTTTAGTAATAGTATTAATTTTTCTTAAAAAGGCTGGATCTAAATTAAGTTTATAAGCAGCATGATCTATTATTCTCTCTATAGCAAAACTAGCTTCTGGTCTTCCTGCTCCTCTATAAGCAGAAGTAGGCATAGTATTTGTAAAAACTCCTTTTACATTTACATAAATTGATTTTGTTTTATATACCCCTGCTAGACCTCCTAAATTAGCTGTTGGAGGTGATGACCCCCCCGATGATATGTATGCACCAAGAGCCGCAAGGGTGTTTACCCTTAATGATAGAAAATTATAGTTTTCATCTAGCGCTATGGATACTTTAGTGTGATTGTCTCTAGCTTGATCGTCACTTAAAAAACCCTCTGACCTCTCACTACACCATTTAATTGGTAAACCTATAAGTTTAGAAAACAACATTACTAAAGGCATTTCTGGATAAACACTTGATCTCATTCCAAAAGCACCTCCCATATCTGGGCTAACAACCCTTATTTTTGATTCTGATATACTGAAAATATCATTGGATAGAATCTTTTTTAAATTATGAGGGGCTTGAGTTCCTGAATAAAGAGTATATTTATCCAATTTTTTATCATAATTACCAATAGCTGATCTATTCTCTAAGGGAGCCGCATAAACTCTACTTATCTCATGTTCAATTTCAAATGTATATCTAGCTTCGCTAAATAATTGGTCCACTTCTTTTTTATTGCCAATCTCAAAATTAAACGAAATATTATCCTTACATTCTTTCCATACTTTAGGAGAGTTAGAATTTAAAGCTTCTTTTATATCAATAACGGCCTCGTGAATTTCAAATTCAATGCTTACATAATCTGATGCATACTTTGCCATTTGTATAGTCTCAGCGACTATACAAACGATCGGTTGACCAGCATAGACAACTTTTTCATCAGCTAGTACTTGTCTTTGTGGCCTAAACATTGGCACATTTTTAGATTTAGTATAATTCCCAAAAGAAGGTATCGGTCGCAAATATTGTTTTATATCCGCAAATGTATAAATTCCTAAAACACCTTCAATTTTTAATGCATCAGAATAGCAAATTTTTTTTATAATCCCCGCAGGATGCACAGATCTTATAATATACATATGCGCTATTTCTAAAAAAGAAATATCATCTGTATATTCTCCCAAGCCTTTCAAAAACTTATTATCTTCTAATCTTAGAATAGATTTTCCTATTGAAGAAGTCATATTAGCCAGAGCTCAATTGAAATGTTATTGGCACTCTTATTATAGTAGGCAGAGTTATTCCTGAGGCCTGAAATTTTTTATTTTTTATTTTTCTAGCAGCTTTTAATGCCGCTGAATCTAAAACTGTATGACCACTTGAGGTATCTAAGCTTACTTTAATGACCCTCATTGATCTGTCTATACTTATACTTAGTATTACTTTCCCCTCAATTCCTCTCATCCTGGCTATCCTAGGATATTCGGGTGTAATCTTAAATTCCTTTAAATTTTTAAACCTATAATTTAAATAATGGCTATCTATTGAGTTTAGGCCAATTTTTTTTGAGATAAATTCCACATCAGTATTATTATAATTAATTTGAGAAAAATTATAAAATTTTTTACTATTTTTTAATATTTTATTTTCTATTTTTTTAGAGCTTTTACTCAAGTCTTTTTTATGATTAACTTCAAATTTTACATTCGAAAAGTGGTCTATTTTTCTTCCTTTCAGTAATTTTTCATTGGCACTAGTAACATTTTTCTTTTTAGATTCTAATTTTACTAAATTATTACTGAATGAATTAACTAATTTTTTTTTAGTTTTCTTATTTATATTTTTGGATTTACTATCAGACTTTTCTTGATTTTCAATTAAATTTACAGTAATAGGCATATAACTTACCTGTTCGATATTATTAATTTTATATGAATAGAAAAATATAAATAAAATAAATATATGAATAAAGAAAGAAAATAATAAATATTTATTTTTAAAAAAATTTTGCATTTTACTCACTCAAAATTAATTTGTTTTCATCATATTCTACTGCAAAAATTTTCTTAAGATTTTTATTATCTAGAGATATATCAGGCCTATCATTGGAAACAACTACACCATCTTGTATTAAAACTATATTATCACAATAACGTCTTGCTAAATCTAAGTCGTGCATTATAATTATTGCTCCCATTCCAGACCTTACTCTTTCTAAAATTAAGTTGAGTATATTTAACTGATAATACGGATCAAGAGACGAAACAGGTTCATCAGCTAATAAAAAGTTTGGTTTGCTAACTAATGCTCGTGCCAAACATGCTCTAGATCTCTCGCCGGTGGATAGTTTATTGATAGATATAGATGCAAATTCTTTCAGATTTAGCTCTTCTAGAACAGAGTTAATACGATAATCTCTTTCGTTATAATTTAACTCCATATCAGAAAAGGAGGTAAGTCCAGCCATCACTATATTGTATACTGAAAGTGGCCATGCTATAGTCATCTCCTGTGGAAGATATGAAATTTTTTTAGCTAAATCTAGTCTCTTATATTTTCTATAATCCAAATTATCATAACTAATAGTCCCAGAATAAGAATTTAAAATATTTGAAATAATTTTTAATATAGTTGTTTTTCCGGAACCATTTGGACCAACTATTCCAGTTAAAGTGCCAGTACGAAATAATATATTTATATCTGATAAAATATTTTTTTTGCCAATATCAAAATTAATTTTATTCAGAATAATTTTAGTCATGAGTGTATACGTTTTATGTAAAAAATTAAATATATAAAAAATGGAGCCCCAATTATTGCAGTCACAACTCCGATCTGTAATTCTGGTTTTATATCTAAAATTCTAATAAATATATCTGCTAACAGCAGCAGTATAGCTCCACCTATGCCTGAAGGTAAAAGTAATTTTTCAGGGTTATAATTATATAAAGGTCTTAATAAATGCGGAACAACTAAACCAATAAATCCTATTCCACCAGTTATAGACACAATTGATCCTATCGATAATGCTGTACCGATTATTATTTTACTTCTAAAAAATCTTAGATCTAGCCCCATTGATTGTGCTGTCTCTTCTCCCAGAGAAAGTGCAGTAAACCATTTTTTTGAAAGTAAAATAATTACCCAACCTAAAATAGCAATTGGCGTAACTAACAAAACATTATTTAAGTTTTTGTCAGCTAATGAACCTAATAGCCAAAACATTATTTCATAAGCTGCATAAGGACTAGGAGATAAATTCAATGTCAATGATGTTAGTGCAGACGAAAACGAACTTATTGCTACCCCAGTCAGAATAATAACTAAGGTACTAACATTGCTTTTAACAATAAAAAAAATTATTAGCACTGAGATTGTTGCCCCAATTATCCCTCCCAATGGTAATGCAAAGAAAAAAATATTTGAAATACCAAAATAAAATATAATTACCGATCCCAAACTTGCTGAAGAGGTAACTCCTATAATACTTGGATCAGCTAAAGGGTTTCTAAATAAACCTTGCATTGCCGCTCCACAGATACCAAATGAAAAACCAGCCACAAAAGCTAATAAGGTTCTAGGAAGTCTTATTTCTAGAATTATAATTCTAATTAATTCTCTAAAATCATTAGATTTTTCTGATAGTATTAACATTAATAGATTTGTCTTGCCTAGAAAAATTGAAGCCACAATAAGAAAAAGTAAAATAATTATTAAACTTATTGTTAAAGTGTAATTTGAAGAATTATATTTATTTATAGATCTTAACTTAATCATTTTTTTGTCTAATTAATTCTCTTATTATTTCAGTAGAGTATGGACCGCTACAGCTCAATAATTTTTTATTAAAATTAAGAAACTGCCCCTTTTGTACAATATGTTTTATAACAGGATGAATTAAAAATTCTTGAGATAATGAAACGGAGTCTCTATAGCTGTTTTCTAAAATAACCACTTCAGGATTTAATAAAAGAATTTCTTCTAAACTTACTTTACTATATGAATTAATATTTAAAGCATTAATGACATTGTGATATCCAAATTTTTTTAGAATACCGCCGATAAGTGTGTCATCTCCTTTTACATAACCATTTGGGCTTAATATAATAATTTTTTTATTTTTTATTTTTTTCTTATAATTAATTAATTGATTAATATCTTTATCAATTTTATTTATCAGATCTGATCCCTTTTGCTCTTTATTTAATAATTTAGCAATAACTAAAATTTGCTCTTTAAGCTGTTTAATATTTTTTGCATCAGGAATATATATAATGTTAAAATTTAATTTTTTTAATAAATTAATTGTAGATATAGAGGATCCTGGCCCATAAAAAATTATATCTGGTTTTTGTCTAATTATATCTTCCGCACGTCCATTGTTTAATATTATATCGGATATCTTATCTGATATAAATGAAATATTTTTATCTTTTGACATATAACTAAGTGATGTGATTTGGTTTTTATCTGCAATTAGATACAAGTACTGATCTGTGCACAAGTTTATAGATGCAGCTCTAATATTTTTAGCATTTGAAATATTGGTTAATAACAATAAATAAATAAAAAATAAAACAAATAGAAAATTTTTTACCATATTTTCTTAAAACCTAAATGCATAGATCTATCTTGCCCCTTAAAACCATCAGCTACTTCGTATTTATTATTTAAAATATTATTTATTTTACCATAGAATTTTAATTTATTATTTATTTTATAATTTGCTGCAATATTTGAGATTATATAACCTCCTCTGTAAACCGAACCTCCGTTAAATCCTACATCACTTGTTTTTCCTATATATTGAACATAATTAATAATTTCTAATTTTTCGGACGGCGTGATTTGTAAATCAAAATCTAATTTGTGTTTTGGCCTTCTTAAGAGAGCTGTGCCGGATTCCTTATTTTCAGAAGAAGTAAATGTATGTGATAAGTTTATTTTAATTTTTTTGGTTGGAATTAATGTTGTCTGAGTTTCAATGCCATTTATTTTTGCATTAAGGGAATGAATAGGCACTGTAGGAAAACCAGACGCAACAATTAAGTCATCAATTTCAGTATCAAAATAGGTCATACTAAAAAATAAATTATTTTTAAGTAGCTGGGTATCAAAACCTAGCTCCCAGGTTTTAGACTTTTCAGGTGTAAGATTCCTGTTCCCTCTAAAACTATCGCCAAAAGCAGTGGTTGAGCTTCCGAAAAGCTCAAAAAGAGCAGGCGCCCTAAAACCAGTCCCATATGCAGCCCTTATTCTAGTATTAATTGGTTTAATATAGAAGACTGGGCTTAATCTGTAGGTAAATTCACCTTCGAATCTTTGATTCTTATCATATCTTAAATCTCCAATGACATGAAAAGAATTAGAATAACTATAAGTATCCTGTAAAAAAACTGTTTTAGTAACAGAAGTTTCTGAGCTAGAACCTTCAATAACAAACCCACTAAAATCAGCAAACTGCGTATTATCTTGTTTTTCATGTTCATATTCAAAACCAAGACTTAAAATATGGTCTTGAAAATAAAGAATATCACTCCTGGAAGTAAATTTTATTCTTTCACCATCATCTAGTGTTGATTGAAAAGTATTAGATAGTTCATCAGGGTAGTTAAAAAACTCTCTTTTAATTTTACTTAAATTTAACGATAAAATATTATTAACTATATCATCAAATAAAAATGATGAAATTTCTACTTTTGAAAAATATTGTGTAGCGGTAGAATTTGCATCTGGATCTTCAGCAGTGGGATCTAATTCAGCTTTAGTATCAAAATAGTGAAATATAAAATTTAAGTCAGTAGTATCATACAAATCTAAATTTAATTTAAATGATCCTGACATATTTGCAAAAGAATCTTTTTCATCAAACGATCCCGCTCCCCTAAACCTTGGAGATGTTATAGAGTCTCCATCTGATGCATTAAAACTTATAGAACTTATAAACTTTACTCGATCAAATACTCTTGCAATTTCTAATTTTTCTCTGTGTGATGAATTTGTTCCCAAATTCATTTGATATAAAAAATAATCTTCAAAGGGAACTGGGGTAATAATATTCACAACCCCACCTATAGCCTCTGAACCATATGTTGAAGCTTGAGGCCCTCTTAAAACTTCTAACCTATCTATCATACCTAAAAATATATTTCCGTAATCAAATGCGCCACTTGATGCGCTTGGGTCTCCCATCTCAATACCATCAATCAATGTTAGTGAATGGTTGGAATTGGTACCTCTTATAAATACAGAAGTTTGGTGGCCTGTATTACCAATAGAAACTTTATTAAGACCCGGTATATGAGAAATAGCTTCGGATAGATCAATAAACTGCATTTTATCTATTTCTTTACTATCAATTATACTAATAGGGCTTCCGATTTTTTTTGCTGGTGTATTAATTCTTGTAGCTGTTACAAAAATTTCTTCAGCTGTAAAATATTGCTCTGAATTTGCAAAATTAATTAAATTAAAAAAAATGATAGAAATAAAAATTATCTGATATAAGAAGTAAGCTAATTTAGTGAACATGCGTATCCGTCCATGGGTAATAGTTAATAAAATCATTACCTCTACGGATAACCGCACTCATGAAACACCCCGTTCATTAGTTGGGCAACTTATACGGCAGGTCTCCTGGCTTATGGGTTATCACTTTAAATCTAGCCTTCCCAGTTTCCCAGTGGCCAAATACGAAATAAAGCTAACCAAATACAGTTGCGGGGGCAGCCACGGAATATTATTTACCGTGTTCCCTTTTAATTTTTCAAAAAAACCGTTATTTTTAACTTTAATAAAAACACACTTTAAGTCAAGTATAATAAATTCTAATATTCTATTTGTGAGGCTTTTTGTTAAGAAAAGTTCTTTTTATATTAATAATTTTAACTAGCTCATTTTTATCCAATGTATCTGTAGCCCATCACTTTATTGAAGGCGAGGTTCCTGAAAACTTTTTACAGGGACTTATATCAGGAATTGCTCATCCAATAATTGGAATTGACCACTTAGTTTTTCTAATTTTTACTACTCTTATCGTATATCTTATATCAAAAAAAATTTTTTTTATTTCTTTATTTATATTTTCAACTGTTCTAGGAAGTCTTCTTACTATAATTAATATTAATCTACCAATTTTGGAACTATCTATAATTATTTCTATATTGCTTACAGGAGTTTCTTTTTTTATTTATAAAAATATCTCAAGTTCTATTTTACTTTTAATATTTATTATTTTTGGTATTTTTCATGGAAACGCTTTTGGTAAACCGATCATAGAAGCATTGGCACCCATACAGGTATCATATATTATTGGTTTAGTCTTAGTGCAATTTTTAGTGTGCATAATAATTTTTAATCTAGCAAAATTTCTTATTAATTCTAATGAAAAAGAAACTTACACCCCGTATTTTTTTGGCTTACTAAATATTAGTGCTGGCATTACGATGCTTTACATTTATTTTTGAAATTTTCTATTTAGTTTTTTTTTTCTAGATAATCTATCGTTATTGATAACATAGGGGGAACAATAGCCATTGTCAGTATCGCAGATAGAGATAAACCTCCAACTACCACAGAACCTAAACCTCTATAAAGCTCAGATCCTGAACCAGGAAAAAGAACAAGGGGTAACATTCCAAAAACAGAGGTTAAAGTTGACATGAATATAGGTCTAATTCTATTTTGAGTTGCACTAGTAATTGCATCAGTGCTATTCATTTCCATTTTTCTGATATTATAAAGTGATTGATGAACTAACAAAATAGCATTATTAACTACTATTCCAATCAGAATAACAAACCCTAATATAGTCAACATGTCTAAAGGCTGGTCAACCCAAATATTTAAAATAGTTAGACCGGCCAAGCCACCTGCAGCAGCAACTGGCACCGAAAACAAAATTATAAATGGATAAATAAAACTACCAAAAAGAACTGACATAACCAAATAAACAATAATTAAAGCTAGTAACAAATCTACTATTAATTCATTCCATGTATTTGTTAACTTATCTGCAGTTCCTGATAAATTAAATTTTATATTTTTAGGCAAGCCATTTTGTATCATGGGATCAATTACTTCACTATTAATTTTATCCATTGCAGCCTGTAAAGGTAGTTGACTAGAAGGTGTTATTGAAATTGTAACTGTTCTTGATTTTTCTATTCTTCTTATTTCAGTTGGGCCAGAAGTCACAATTACATTAGCTAAACTTGCTACTGGGATTACATTCCCGCTATTATTTACAACAGGAATTGAGGAAATAGATTGAGTATTTTTCTTTTCTAATAACCTTCCTCTAAGTGTTAAGTCTAACTTTTTATTTCCTACATTAATCTCTGTAACTTTAAATCCATCGTTAAATGTATCAATGGTTCTACCTAATTCATTCACAGAAATCCCATTATCTGCTAATCTGACTGGGTCCGGAATTATTCTTACCTCTGGCGCAGCAAGCTCTAGACTAGGTTTAGGTCTTGATTTATGCCCTTCACTAAAAGGTAAAACCTGTACAACTCTTCCAAATGTTTCCTTAGCTATATTATGTATAACCTCTAAATCATTACCACTGATATCAATGTCAATTGTCCTTCCACCACCAACAGATCGTCCAAAAAGTGAAGGCTGAAACATAAATGCTCTAGTTCCTGGATCCTTGTTTGCTGGGGCTTGCATAACAGGAATGAGTTGAGATGCTTTACTAGAGTCTAGAGATTTACCTCCCATAAATGCCCTTCCTTCAAGAGCAACAACAAAAAAATCACTTATCGCAGGCTGACCTTTTTTTATTTTTGTACTAAATTCTGGTTTATCTCGCACCCAATATTTTTTTGTCTCCTCTTCAACATTAAGAGTAAGTTTATTGGTAGTTTCTAAATTATAACCTGGTGGGGTTTGAATAAAACCAAACACAAAATTTCTATTTCCAGTTGGAAGGTAATCTAGTTTAGGCATCAAAATAAAACTAAAGAGAATTGCAGATAAAGTAAGTGCAATTATAACTACACAAGCAATTAATTTTCTTTTTATAACTAAAAGAGAAAAATCAGACCATAATTTTACAAATTTTGCACCAAATTTATCAATGTATGGAAGATTTATCTTCTTCTCGAACTTGTTGTTAAAAAGATAACTAGATAAAGCTGGTATAAGTGTTATGGAAACAATCAAAGAAAGCAAAACAGATACCGAAATTGCAACCGCAATATCTCTAAATAATTGGCCTGCCTCTAACTCCATAATTAATATAGGAATAAAAACCATTACTGTTGTTAAGGAAGACACCAAAATTGCTGGCCAAACTTGTGAAGCTCCAATAAATGCTGATTCAAAGCTGGTTCTACCAGTTTGTCTTAACCTAAAAATATTTTCTAAAACAATTATTGCTGCATCAACTACCATTCCAACTGCAAAAGCAATACCAGCTAGACTAATGACATTAAGTGAGCGACCAAGCATCGCCATTGCAACAAAAGAACCTACGACAGAGATAGGTATTGCTACGGAAATAACTAGTGTAGCCCTCCATGATTTTAAAAAAAGTAATAAAATCACTATTGCGAATAAGCCGCCAACAAAAATATTCTGAAGGACTAAATCTATTGCTGATATTATATAATCAGTTTCATCATAAAGTTGTATTAATTTTAAATTTAATTGACTTAATGTATTATCGGATAATTCACTTACAACTTTTTTTATTTCCTCCATCGTTTCAATTACATTAGAACCGGTCTCACCTGTTAAACTCATAGTAAGCGTTGAGCTACCAAACCTTCTAGCGTAAGAATTCTTTTCTTTGAATGAAAATTTTACTTCTGCAACATCACCTAAAGAAACTCTTCCTATGTTAGAGCCATGATTTGCAGTTCTTAGAACAATACTTTTAACCTGTTCTTCAGTTTTTAAATCTCCTTCTGTTCTTACAATATAACTTCTTTTTCCTTCCTCAATACGTCCACCAGTAATAGATATATTTGATTGCCTAATTTTATTTATTAAATCTGAAACGGTCAGTGAGTATTTTGCTAACATATATGGGTCGATGGTTACCCTTAGTTCCTTATCAGATATACCTCGAGCAAATAAAGAAGAAACACCATCTATTCTCTCCAATTTATCTTTAATTATATCATTAACTACTTCACTTTTAGAAACCATTGATGATTCATCGCCTTTATTTAAAGTTTGAAGACTAAACCAGGCTATTGAATTATCCTCTGAACCACTTGTTGATAAAAAAGGTTGCTGAGCATCTTCAGGATACTCTCTGATTAAATCTAATCTATTACTTACAAGTAAAAGAGCTTGGTTCATATCTGAACCAATTTTAAAATTTAATTGGATGCTTCCCTGATTAGAACGAGATGTACTCTGTATTTTGACAACACCCTTAAGACCTCTTAGAACATCTTCTTGGACTTTGATTATCTCTTTTTCTATCTCAACAGGTGCAGCTCCGGGCCAATTTGTTGTTATATTAATTATTGGCTGTCTTACATCAGGTGACATTTGTATTGGTATTCTCTCAAGAGAAACCCACCCAAAGAGTATTACCATAATAACAACAGAAACAACTGCTATAGGCTTTTCAATTGATAACTTTATAATATTCACTTAACAAACTTAATTTGGATTAATTATATTTATATTTTGATTATCTCTAAGTGATTCATTACCTCTAATTACCACCAAATCTCCTTCTTTCAAACCTTCACCGACAATGAAACGTTCGTTATTTGATCCAATTATATTTATCTCTCTTTTTATCGATTTTCTTGAAATAACCAAAAATACATAAGATTTATTGTTTTGCGAAATCACAGCATCTTTATGAACAGTCAAACCTGTATCTTGAGCATAAACTGGAATATTTATATTTACACTCTTGTTTAGTATTAAATTTTCATCCTCTGTCTTACCGCTCAGTGAAAACCTAACCTCTGAAGTTCTGGTTAATTGATTTTCGGATGATAAAATAGCTCTTACAAAAGCTTCGTATTCTCTTGTTCCATCAAAATTAATTAAAACCCTTTTTCCATTTTTAAGGGAAGATACAATATTAGTGGGAACTTGAGCAGAAATTTCCATATTTGATGTATCTAAAATATTTATTACAGTCATCCCAATAGCAACAAATGAACCAATACCACTATTTATTTTAGTAACCATCCCATCAAATGGAGATGTGATAATTGTATTTTTAAGATTTAGGTTTGCTTTATTTAGTTCCTCAACAGCTTGTTCTAACAGAGATTCCCTCTCATTTACTATAGATTTTTTAATTAATATATCTTGATTGATATCTTCTGATTTCTTTTTTGAAAATGCTGAGGAATTTTTAAGCCCATCAATTCTCTTTTGATTCATTATAAATTTAGCTAACTCTAACTGGGCTATTTTAACTTGAGATTGTCTTTGCTTTACTATAGCAAATCTTCTTTGAGCTTCTAATTCATAATCATCTTGCTGTATTTGAAATAATAAATCATTTTTTTTAACCACATCTCCCACCTTTACCATTACTTTATCCATTGTTCCAGAAACCTTAGATGAGATAGGTCCATTTGCATTTCCAACCAAGCTTCCAATTACTGAAAATGTTTGACTTAACTTACTTGATTGTACTTTATCAACAAAAACAGGAGTTTGGTTTGCCGAAAAAAAAATGCTTAATTCTTCAGGAGATATAATATTGTCAGAATTTTTATCTATCGATGCAAATCTGTTTTCTAAAAAACTTGATTTTGATGCTTCTTTTTTTTCAATTAAGTTATTGTTATTGGTATCTAAAAACTTTATTCTTGCAGGCAGAATATTTGAATTATTTTTATCATCTTTATTTTGACTTGACTGGGATCCAAATTTTTTCTGAAAAAAACTTGAGATTTCTTTTCCATCTAGTAGGCCATTTTGATTTGCATCAATTTTATCAAAATCATTTTTTAGTGGACCAATTGCCTCATTTTTATCAATAAATCCATTTTTATTTGCATCTAACTTCTTTGCTCTTTCTGATAAATCAGAAGCACCAGCGGAAGAACTATATATAATTAGTATTTTAACTAATAAAAAGAAAACAATAAAAAAATTATAGTTAATCTTGCTCATTATTCCTCTTGAAAAAAAATTGACTATAATTAAATTTACATATATCTGAGATTAAAGTAAAACTCTATTATTTAGCAGGACCATTATGAAACTTAGTTTTATTACAATTCTTATTAGTTTTTTATTCTTTTCATTTATCTCAACAATAGGAGCAGAACCTATAGATACAAATACAAAAAAATTTAGTCTAGAAACCTATTTTTTGGGGAAATCTAAGGCATGGGGTATAATTGAAAATCGATTTGGTAAAAATAAATTTATACACTTTGAAGTCGATATTACCGGTTCATGGGACGGAGAAATACTTACACTTGAAGAAGACTTTCTTTATTCATCTGGAAGGACAGACCGTCGTGTTTGGAAAATAAAGAAGACTGGTGAAAAAACTTATTCTGGGACCGCTGATGATGTTATTGGAGAAGCAAAAGGTGAAATAATTGGAAATAAATTTAGCTGGAAATATCATATGAAACTCCCAATTGGTAAAAATGGGATAAAAGTCAAATTAGATGATAAAATGTGGCTTCAAAAAAATGGCGTACTGATTAATAACGCCAAAATAAAAAAATTTGGAATAAAATTTGCTGATTTAACAATCTTCTTTATTAAGTAATATGCTCATATCTTATATTGAAAATTTCTTGATCATAAATTTAATTAAATATTTGATTATTGGAATTTTAGCAAAAATTTGTGAAGAAGAGTCCCAATAATCTATATGGGAAAGCACTAATCCTTCACTATTAAATTTTATTTCGCTGATTCCTTCAATCTTTATAAATTTACCACTAAAAAAATTCCATTTCATAAATGCTAGATTATCATTTACACAAATATCTATTATCGAAAATCTAGGGTTTGAAGATTGCTCGTACATATGAAAAAAAACTTTTTTAAATTTTTCTATACCTGTAAAAGAATTGAATGGATCTTTAAAAAATATATCTTTTGAACATAAAGAATTTAAATTTTCAATATTATCCTTAGTAATTTGCTCAAAGAATTCTCCATATATTTTAGCAAAATTATTAATATTTATTTTTAAGTTATTTTTTTCCAATATTTACCTCATGAGATAGTCTATCTTACTTCCCCTCGCAACAAATGCTATTTTTACCAATGAATTATCATGATACCATAAGGATAGATTTAAATCATTAGAGATATCATATCTTTCAGCTAATATTTTTTTTCCATAAAAATCTTCTATACTTTCACTACCATAATAATCAATCTTTAAATCAACTAGTATACCTCTTTGAGTATCTAACCAATTTTTGTTTTTTATATTCGAAAAATTCCAATAACTAGTTGGGATAACATCTAAAGGCAACACTTTAGTTCCGTCTTGAGTATTTATTATAAAACTTTCTTTTGTTGACTTCCCATTAATAAAAAAATTTTTCCCATTATCATTAGTTACAGTATTAATTTTAAATAATTTTCCATTTCTCCATGTCTCTGTATTTGAATGTTTATATGAAAAAAGTTTTACAAAGCCTAGCTTAACTTCCAACTCTATCTTAATTTTCACAATAAGATCATTATTATTTTTTTTGTTAAATACTATTTTATGAAAACCAAATTCTTTTCCATTTCTAGAAACAAAAAAATCAATATTTTGCGATAGATCAGCACTTTTAGTTCCCACAGAGAAAAACAATAAAATTAAAAATGTTTTAAATAAAAATAAATTTTTTATGAGGCGCATGTTTTTCTAAATTAATTATTTTCCATTATAATCTGTCGGACGTCTATACCTTCTCCTCTAAATGAACCTTCACAACTAGCAAGATAAAAACTCCATAATCTCTTAAATCTTGTATCAAAACCCAGGCTTTTTATCTTTGGCCATGCATTATGAAAACTAGTACGCCATATTGCCAGTGTGCTTGCATAATCCTTACCAAAACCTTTATCGCTTATTATATTCATACCTACTTCATTACAGTTATCCTTAATGCTTCTTTGGCAAGGAAGCATTCCACCTGGAAAAATATATTTTTGTATAAAATCAGGTTGCTTTCTGTATATCTCGAACTTTTCATCCCTTACTGTAATTGCCTGAAGCGCGAAACGTCCACCTTTTTTTAAGTTTTGAGAAATTGACTGAAAGTACTTAGGCCAATAATTTTCACCAACTGCTTCTATCATCTCAATTGAAGCAATATGATCAAATTTTGAAGAAAAATCTCTATAATCGCATAGTTTAATACTTACTTTTTCTCTCAAGCCAAGTTTACCTACTAGCTGATTTGCATAATTAAATTGCTCATTTGAAATTGTTAAACCTGTAACCTTAAAACCTTCTTTTGCTGCAAAAATTGCAAAACCACCCCATCCACAGCCAACTTCCAAAATATGTTGATCTTCCTTAATTTCAAGAGATTTTAATATCCTGGAATATTTTTTTTGCTGAGCGTCCTCAAGATTCTGGGAATTTTTAATTTCAATCGCTGAAGAGTATGTCATACTATTATCAAGCCAATATGAATAGAATTCGTTTCCTAAGTCATAGTGAAAAGCAATATTTTTTTTACTACCTAGCCGAGTATTATTATTTATAAGGTGTCTGAACCAATTATATTTCCTTAATAATAATTGGCCCTGGTTTTCACTATGAATAGAATTTTTTGTTACTAACTCAATAAAAGTTGGTAGATTTGATGAGTCCCACTCTCCAGCTAAGTAACCTTCTGCAAACCCAATACTTCCATTGAAAAAAAGACGAAAAATAGGCCTCCAACTGTGTAATATAATGTTTGCATCAGGACCAGACAATTTACCAGATATTTTGCCCTCAAAACCACTAGGAAGCCTGTATGATAAAGAACCCAATTTAAATTGACTAGCAATCTTTTTTATTATAGGCCTTAGAAAAATTGGTACTTTTTGATAATTTTGTTCAAAGTTCATTATAGATAAAATTAATAAATTACTTATAAAAAGACAACGCTAAATTGCAATATTTTTTATTTATTTTTTAGAAAAAAAACTTTAATTATACTTAAAAACAACCTAATAGAAATTGCAACAGTTTTATTTTCTATCTTAGGGATATCTGGAGAAACAGGTATTCCCTTCAAAAATAACCTTAATGCCTCATAGTGAATTGCAAAAATAACTTTAATTGTCATTAAAGGATATAAGAAAATACAGGTTACCAAATTAAATACTGTGAGATTTTTTCTCTTACCCTCAAAATATGCTGTTAAAATTTTCTCTTCTTCTTCTAATTCATCAATTCTAATAAAAAACTTTTCGTCTGGAACTATTATTTTAAACTCATATTTATGATCAATTGGATTAAACGGGGAAACTATCATTTTTTTCTTGCATGTGTGATTCAAAGTATTTGATATCGAATTGACTTTTATAAAATAACAATGCTGTTCTCCAAAAGTATTTTTTACCTCATAAACAATAGCCTCAAGTAATCTATTTTTATTATAGTAGAAATAAATTGTAATAGGGTTAAATACATAACCAAAAACTCTTGGAAAACAACTAACATAAATATTTCCATCAAAAGAAATGCCTTGTTGCTCTAATAAACTAATAAACCATTTATAAGTAGATGATCCATCTCTTAAGCCATGATCAATATCATAAAAACTAAATACAGAAGGCTTATTATAATTAAACAAAAAACTATATTTTTTTATATTTTCAAAATATTTCAAATTAGCATGAATAAAGAAAGCTCTGTACAAAAATCTATGGCTTTTTGGCTTTTTTCTTATATGCGTGATCGAACCTAAATATAAATTAAATTCTGATCTTAGTTCTTTACTAATCAATAAATTACCTCAATTCTATTTCCAAGGGACAAAACAATCAAATTTATTAGCTATTTTTATCCCAGAAGCAAGACCATCTTCATGAAAACCAAAACCATTCCAAGCGCCGGCGAACCATGTATTATTTTCACCTTGAATTTGTTCAATTTGAGCCTGAGATTGATTTGTTTCTTTATTATATACTGGATGAGAATAGTAAAAATTTTTATATATTTTTTTAGATTCAGGTAGTTTTGTGGGATTAAGTGAGAGAAAGAAATCGGTATTACTTTTTATATTTTGTAAAAGATTAAGCCAGTATGTAACAAAGACTTTAGATTTTATATCTTGATTTGTTTCCGAAAAATAATTCCAACTTGACCAAGCACTTTTTCTTTTTGGCATTAATGCTAAATCAGAATGAATAAAACATGTATTATCTTCTATTTCAAATTTTTTTAAAATTTTTATTTCATCTTCAGAAGGATCTTTTAAAATCTCTAATATATTAGCTGGATGTATGGCAAAAATAACATGTTCAAAATCTAAATTTTGATTATCTAAAACGATTTTCACACTATTGTCTTTTCTAAAGACATCCGAAATTTTTGAATTCAAAATTTTCTTACCACAAAATTCATCTAATATTTTTTTTATATATAACTTACTTCCACCTTTTATTACTCTCCACTGAGGACGATCTAAAAATCTTAACAAACCATGGTTATTATAAAAATCAACAAAAGATTCTGCATTAAAATGCATTATTTTTGTAATTGGTTGAGACCAAATGGCTGACGCCATTGGTAATAAATGATCATAGCAATAATCTTTTGAGAAACCTCCCAATTCTAAAAAATTAATTAGGTTTATATCTTCTTTATTTGATTTAAAATCAAATTTTTTTGCAAACGAATAAAACTTAGGAATATCAAAAATCATTTTTATAAATCTCTTTTTTAAAAGATTCGAAGGTTGAATGAAGGGTCCGAAGGGTAACGTGCTTGAGTACTCATATTCACCTTCACCTGCTGAGAAAGAAAACGACATATTACTTTTTTGCGTTGGAATTTTAAAATGATTTAGCAGATTAACGAAATTTGGGTAATTTATGTTATTATGAACGATAAAACCGACATCTAAATCATAATTAATTGATCCATTATTTATTGTTACTGTATTAGCATGCCCACCAAAATAATCATTTTGCTCAAATAAAGTAACATCGTTTTTTTTAGATAAAAGCCATGCGGTTGAGAGACCTGAAACACCAGAACCTATTACTGCTATTTTGTTTTTTTTATTTTTATTAATCAATTTATTAGTTTTACAATTTAAATTTTTTATATAAATAATATATTATTTTATACTCAACCCTCTCTCAATTGAATCTATAAAGTAATTATCAGCATTTATAGATTTCGAGAAAAATTTAATTACATCTAAAGGATTGCTAGTACCACAGGAGAATATATCTACAGCTATATATTTATATTCAGGGTAACTATGAAAAGCAGCATGAGACTCAGATAAAACAAAAAAACCAGTTACACCAGAATTAATTCCAGGAAATTTTAAAACTTTTTCATCAAGAATAGTAAATGCATATTTTTCTAATGAAAACCTAAGGGTATCCATTAAGAAAGTTGAATCTTTTAATTTTTCCTCACTAACTCCCCTAATATCAGCTATGCCATGGACACCTATAGCTTCTTTTTTAGTTTCATTAAGTTCTACAATTTCTACCATAATAAAAGAAACCTTATAAAATATTATGAAATATAAAAAAAATTGAACTATCAACATATTTAGATAAGATTCAACTATTTTTTGAGTTTATTTTAAATTTCACTATAATATTTATATATACGACTATTTAAATGGATTTTGAAACAAAAAAAATGTCTAGACCTTTAACTGAATTCATATTTTCACAAAATTTACCATGGGAAAAAGGTTTGCCTGGAAATACAAATCTTGATCTAGAGCATAAAATTTTAAGCATAGATCATGACTTTGGTGATTGCTCTATAATTCTTAAATACCCTAAAGGATGGAGCAAAAAATTATTATGTTTTGAAGCTGAGGAGGAGCTATTTATATTGGAAGGAAACTTTAAAATGAATGGAAAGCTTTATGAAAAAGGTAATTATGCATGTTTACCTGCCGGATTTGAAAGGAAAAATATTTTTTCAACTAATGGGTGCATAATATTATCCTTCTTTTCAAAATCACCCAAATTAATTAGTCCAAATAATATAAAAATTAATAGAGATGAATTAATTGAGCAACTTAATGTAATTGAAATGCCATGGGATAAAGTAGGGGTAGATCCAAAATTAGAGTTTATGGGAATAAAAAGAAAAACACTTAAATGGGACAATGAGTTTAATCAAAAAAGGACTTTTTTACTATCAACATCACCTCATAATTTCCCAGAGAACTGGGAGTGTGAGCAAATTTCTCATCCATGCGTAGAAGAAGCCTTCATGTTAGCTGGTACTTTGTCTGGTCCCCAAGGAATAATGACTAAAGGTTCATACTTTTGGAGGCCGGAAAATATTCCTCATGGACCATTCGGTTCGCTTGATGGAAGTCTTACATTGATAAGGTTTATGTATGGAAAACATATAAATATATGGGGTTCAGAAAAAATAAAATTTAACTATGATATGCCATATAAACCAATTTTACCTCCAAATCTAGGCAACCTATTCCTTGCTGAATATAATAGAAATGAGAATTATTAATTATGATAACATATAGAGCATTTACAAAAATAAATGAAGGCCAAGCCCACTATCGTTACATAAAGAATAATAGTAATGAAAAAAAATTACCAATTGTCATTTTGCATATGTCACCAGTAGCTAGTGGTTTTGTAGTTCCTCTTATGGAAAATTTAAAAACAGATAGAGATATTTATGCTCCTGATACATTAGGAAATGGCGACTCATCTCCTCTTAAATTAAAAAAGCCTGAAATCATTGATTTTGCTGAGGGTTTAACAAGAATTTTAGACTCAATAGGAATCAAAAGAGCTCATTTTTATGGGGTCAGAACAGGAGCAATGATAGCTTCAGAAGTTGCTATTAATTTTCCTGAACGAGTTGAGTCTTTGATGATAGATGAATTAGTTACGTCAAGATCCTCTAATAATAACTCAAATATTGGAGAGCCATGTCCAGAAGTCAATGTATTTGGCTCTCAATTTACTTGGGCGTGGCACGTAATGAGAGATCATTTTATATACCATCCGTGGTGGGATAGGTATGCTCAAAATAGAATAACAATGAACCTACCATCTCCAAAACTTTTGCATGATTATACCACAGAACTACTAAAGGCAATTAGAACTTTCCATTTTTCATATAACGCAGCCCAACGGTGGAACAGAATTGAAAGGTTATCTCTTATTAGAAAACCTACAGGTGTTTTTTATGAACCAGAACATGAAGCATTCCCTGATACAAGGCCAATTGCGAATGTAATCCCTAATTCTGATTTATTAATACTCCCAAAAAAAGACACTAGCCAAAAATCTAAATCAAAATTGATTAATAAATGGCTATCTGATTTAAAATAGTCCTTATTTTTTTGTAAAAGCCCACAAAAGGGAAATAGCCCATCCAATTCCTGTCCATCCAAAAATTGAATTTAGTAAGGCTATATAAAAGGATTTGGGATGTTTCCTCCTTATAGCTATCAGAATAGGTAGAATAAAAACGGGACCTAAAACTGCAAAACCAACAAACATAAAAATTATTTGAGTTACATTAATATACATATTTATTTATAGTTCAAAAAGATTAAAGTTAAACTTGTATTATTATACACAAAAAATTAAATTAATGTACCTAATGGTGAAATAATGAAAGCTATTTTATGCAATGAATGGGGAGGCCCGGAGGTTTTGGAGGTGAAAGAAATTAATACCCCTCAACCTAATGAAAATGAGTTACTTATCAAAGTTAAAGCTGTAGCTGTAAATTATGCTGACTTAGTTATGCTTAAAGGGCAATATCAAACAAAACCCGACTTTCCGTTTGGTCCTGGGTTAGAATGTGCTGGAGAAATAGTTTCCTTTGGTAAAAATGTCAAAAAATTTAAGACCAACCAGAGAGTCCTTGCAAAAATCCCCCATAGTGGTTTTGCAGAATATACTATTGCAAATCCAGAGTTTACTTATGAAATTCCAGAAAATATGCCTTGGGAACATGCAGCTTCATTCTTTGTTGCATACGTATCTTCTTATACTGCAATTAAATACCAAGGTAATTTATTACCAAACCAAAAACTTTTAGTTTTAGGTGCATCAGGAGGAACTGGTTTAACTGCAGTTGAAATAGGAAAAGCAATAGGTGCACAAGTTTTTGCTGCAGCTAGCAGTCAAAAAAAAATTAATATAATTGAAAATTATAACCCAGATTATACAATTAACTATAAAGATAATAACCTAAAAAATGAGATAAAAAATTTAACAGGCAACAAAGGTGTTGATGTAGTATTTGATCCTGTGGGTGGTGAATTTTTTGATCAAGCACTTTCTTCTCTTGATTGGGGGGGGAAGTATCTAATTTTTGGATTCGTTGGTGGAATACCTCAAATCCCTTCAAATAGGTTATTGGTAAAACACCGTTCAGCAATTGGCTGTAGTTTAAGATTTTTTGAAAATCATGATAAAGAAAAAATACACACAAGTATCAAAAAACTTTTTGAATGGTATGAATCTGGCCTAATAAAACCTTTTATATCTGAGCTGTTCAAACTTGAGGATGCTCAAAAAGCATTGAATATACTTAAAGATAGGAAAGCGACCGGTAGAATTGTATTACTAATCTAGCTATTACTTCATTACCATACCTGCGTTAATTGGCAAAACTGTACCTGTTATATAACCAGAGTCTTCCGAAGCTAGAAACAAAGCTGCAGCCGCAATTTCTTCAGGCTTTGCAAAACGCTTAAAAGGTATTAATTTTTTTCTTTCTTCTAGTTTTAATCTATCATGAACATCCAGCATCTTTGTATCTACTGGTCCTGGAGCAATACAATTTGCAGTAATTTTTCTATCCGCAAAATATGAAGCTAAATATTTAGTAAAGCCCTCCATGCCTCCTTTCGAAGCAGCATAAGCAGGGCCAGTTACAAAACTACCTTGGTGACCAGCCATTGAGCCCAAAGTTACTATTCGTCCATTCGTTGAAATCCAATTTTCTACTTCTACCATACATTTAAATAAACCAGTTAAATTGATTGTTAAAACTCTATCCCATTCATGAATATTTAAGTTTTTTAAATTTTTATTTTCTACAATCCCAGCAGTGAATATAAATACATCTATTTTACGTATGATACTTTTTGCTTTCTCAAAAGCTTTCTTAATAGAGTTATCGACCTCTAAATTTATTTCAATTTTTTCAGATTCATATCCTTTTGCGATATTGTCAAAATCTTTAGAAGGAAAATCAATCATGATAACTGGTTTATACCCTTTTTTTCTGAAAAGCTTTACTATTTCAGTTCCAATTCCGCCACCCGAACCGATTATACAAACACTTCTATTTTCCATTACACCCTCAGACCAAATTTTATTATTTTTTATTTATCCGTATATCTACTTGACAGAGATTCAATAAGATTAACTATTACTTTTTTAAATTGTCTCTCATCTACACCCATAATTATAGCATCATCTAGTGAGTCTTGAGCAAGATCTTCAATTTCTGAAATATTTTGGTTTAACAAGCTAACTTTCTCTTTACAATTAACAAGTCTGCCATCAGAAGATACCCATTTTGGGGGGTTAAATTTATTATTGCTAATTATTTACTACTCCTTTTATAAACTTTCTATTAAGCTTTGTATCTAAAATTGTTTTTGGAGATTCTAGTGGGAAAACAAACAAATAAAAAGCTAAAAAAAATTATAGAACGAAGAAATGCAACAATAATTCCAGGGGCGTTCAATGCAATTACCGCTAAACAAATAGAAGATGCAAATTTTGAAGCAATTTATCTTACTGGAGCTGGTATAACCAATGCTCAGCTTGGTCTACCAGATCTTGGATTTATTAATTTAAATAACATACTTGATATAGTTAATTCCGTAAGAGAAGTAAGTGAGTTACCTATGATAGTTGATATTGATACAGGTTTTGGAAATGAAGTAAATTTATATCGAACAATTAGATGCCTTGAAAGAGCGGAAGTGAATGGTGTTCAGATTGAAGATCAAGAATTTCCTAAAAAGTGTGGGCATTTTGATGAAAAAAAAATTATTCCCATTGATGAAGCTATCAATAAAATAAAGGCAGCTGTTGATTCACGAAAAGATAATAATTTTTGTATTATCGCTCGAACTGATGCAAGATCGGTTCTAGGATTTAATGCTGCCATCGATCGTGCAGGATCTTTCCTCAATGCTGGTGCAGATGTAATTTTTATTGAGTCACCAACAACAGCTAAAGAAATTGCGGATATTCCAAAGCTTATTAATGCCCCACATTTAATTAATATTGTCTATGGAGGGAAAACACCTGTTCTAGAAAAACATGAATTACAGAATATGGGTTATAGTATAATCCTATATGCAAATGCCCTTCTTCAAGCAGCAATGTTATCTTCTTTAGAAACTTTGAATCATATAAATAAATTTGGTAGTCTATCAGGATATGAAAGCAGACTAATAAATTTTAATAAAAGACAACAAATTTTAGAAAAAGAATTTTTTGACAATTTAGAAAAAAAATATTCCTCAAATGGAAACCAATGAAATGAGACCTTGGGATAAATTTATATCAGAAGAAGAAAAAAAAGCATATCGTTCTGCAGGCTTTGGAAATAAAGGCGGTATAGGTTCAAAACCTGTACTGCTAATTATCGATGTTCAATACAGGACAAGTGGAAGTTCATCAAAACCTTTCTGGGAATCAATAAAAGAATACCCAACAAGTTGTGGAGAAGTTGCATGGAGGGCCATAGAAAATATTACAAAAATTCTTAGGACATTTAGGGAGAGTAATTGGCCTGTTATATACCCACATGTCGCCCCAAAAAAACTTTATGATGGAGGGCAATTAGCAGCAAAGGTTCCAAAGATAATGAATATTTCAGAGGAAGGATACAAATTTGTTAAAGAGATTGAACCGATTGATAAAGATATTTTAATTCCAAAAAAACATCCGAGTGCTTTTTTTGGGACATCACTATCATCTTACCTAGTAGATTTAAAAGCTGATACATTAATTCTTACTGGGTGCACAACTTCTGGCTGTATAAGGGCCTCAGTACTTGATGCTTTTTCATTAAATTATAAAATTGTTGTTCCTGAAGATGCCGTGTATGACAGGAGCTTTACCTCACATGCTATAAATTTATTTGATATTTCGGAAAAATACGCTGATGTAATGACATCTAATCAATTAGAAGTTAAATTAAAAGAATTAAGAAAGAAAATTAATTTTGTAAAATAATTAGAAATGAATATAAATAAAACTAATGGCCCTATTGAAGGGGTAAAAATTATAGACATGTCTAGAGTTCTTGGAGGACCTTACTGTACTCAATTATTAGGTGATCTCGGAGCATCAATTATTAAACTTGAGCCTCCACAAGGTGATGAGACAAGAGATTGGGGGCCTCCTTTTAAAGATGGCGAAGCCGCATATTTCATGGGAGTCAATAGAAATAAAGATAGTATAAGTTTAGATATTTCAAAATCTGAAGGTAAGAAAATCTTATATAAACTTTTGAATGATGCTGATGTTATCGTAGAAAATTTTAAACCTGGAACAATGGAAAAATGGGGTATTGGTTTTGATGAATTAAATAAAACTTTTCCTAAATTAATTCATTGTAGAGTGAGTGGCTTTGGCTCGGAAGGGCCTCTTGGTGGATTACCAGGGTATGATGCCCTCCTTCAGGCTATGTGTGGCTGGTTTAGTGTAAATGGAGAGCCTGATTCTGAAGGTATCAGAATGGGTATACCATTAATTGATCTTGGAACTGGCCTCTTTGCTAGTAATGCAATACTTGCAGCACTTCTTGAAAGACAAAAATCTGGTTTAGGTCAATTTGTTGAAGTTACACTATTTGATACAGGTATAGCACTTCAACACCCTCACGCAGCTAACTGGTTTGTTACAAAAAAACAACCAGAAAGAGTAGGAAATGCTCACACAAATATTGCTCCATATGATTCTTTTCCAACTAATACTATACCCATATATATGTCAGTTGGAAATGACAGGCAATTTAATATTCTTTGTGAAACTTTAGGTAATAATGAATTAGCTGATGATGAAAGATTCTTAAGTAATGCTCAACGAGTAAAAAATAAAGGTAAACTTAGAGAGATTTTAATCAGATTGCTCTCAGATAAAGATGGGGTAAAAATTTCTAACAAGCTTTTAAAATTAGGTGTGCCTGCTGGCCCAATACTTGATATGCAAGGAATTCTTAACCACGAACATACGCATAGTAGAGAAATGATAATAGAAAAAGATAACTATTACGGACTTGGTATTCCAATTAAATTCCAGAGAACACCAGGATCAATAAGAAAAAAACCTCCTACTTTTGCTGAAGATACAAAGAGAATTTTTAATGATTTAAATATAAGCACAAAAGAAATTGATGATCTTAAAAAGAAAAGGATAATCTTTACTGAAAGACAAAAAATAAAGAAAAATTAATATTTATATTACAAACTATTTTTTATGAATAAATTTTTTAATTGGTTTGCAAGCCAATTTCTAACACTTTTTTCATGGTTTAAAGCAACCGTCTCCAATTCTTTAATTTTTTGCACACCTTTAATATTTCTATTTATTGCCAGTTGGGACCATTTTTTCATAACATTAACTGTGAGTTCAGGGTGAAATTGAATAGCTAAAGTTTTTTTCTTATACATAAAAGCCTGGTTTTTAAATTTAGTACCAGATGCAATCAAAGTAGCATCATTTGGAATAGAAAAAGTATCTTTATGCCACTGATATGCGTAAAAAATCTCTTTTTTTTCAAAGAAATTTTTATACTCATTTTCAGGAAAAATTGGATAATATCCAACTTCATGTATTTTTTTATAATGAGGGAAAACATCTCCACCTATTGATTTAGCGATGAGTTGAGCTCCCAAGCAAATTCCAAAAAGAGGTATATTTAAATCTATTACCCTTTTTATCCAATCTAACTCCACATTCAGAAATTTATATTTATTTTTCTCATATACACTCATTGGCCCCCCAAAAACGATTGCCCCTCTATAATTCTTTAAATTTTCTGGCAACTTCTCTCCAGAACAAGGCCTAATAATTCTATAATTTAAACCAAGTTTTTTTATTTGGTTACCTACGCGCCTAACCTTTGAATGAGGTTGGTGCAAAATACAGATTATAGTATCTTTCATATCTATAAAATTTTGAATAAATAAATTTATTTATTAATATTTTTTTAATTTACCTGAATAAATAACATAATATTTTCTAATATACATTAAAAAAGTATTGTTTTTTTTGACTTCATATATAATTATATAACTACCAGAATCATTTACCAATAAATTTTTATGAACTCAACTAATGTTAGCTCTTATTAACCTCATAGACTCTGTTATTACACTATACATTTGGTGTATTATTATTTCATCAATACTTAGTTGGCTTGTGGCTTTCAAAGTTGTAAATACTAGTAATCAATTAGTTTATACTATTGGTAATTTCCTATTTAGGATAACAGATCCGTTACTTAGACATATTAGAAGATTATTACCGAACTTAGGTGGAATAGATATATCACCAGTAATACTAATTATACTTTTAATTTTTATAAAAAATCTAATAATTGAACTACTTATATGAATACTAATTCTGTTATAAACTCGAAAATTATTGATGGAAAAAAAAAATCTCTCGCAATTAGAGAATGGATAAAAGTAGAAATTCTTAAGTTAAAAGAAAGCTACAATTTTATTCCAGGCCTTGCTGTAATTATAGTTGGAGATGATCCAGCTAGTCATATTTATGTTAAAAATAAAGAAAAACAAAGTATTGAAGTAGGGATGAATTCCTGGAAGTATGTCTTACCAGCTAACTCTTCTGAAAAACAAATTATCTATCAAATTAACAAACTAAATAATGATAGTAATGTTGATGGTATCCTTGTTCAACTTCCTTTACCTAAAATTAGTAATGCATTAGAGAGGAACGTTATAAATGCAATTTCTCCTGAAAAAGATGTCGATGGACTTAGTATTGTTAACTCAGGAAAACTTGTTTACGGCGATAACGGTCTCTTTCCAGCTACACCCTCTGGATGTATTATTTTACTCAAACATCTCCCTATAAATTTATCAGGGAAAAAAGCACTTGTAATCGGCAGGTCAAATCTAGTTGGTAAGCCCATAGCTAATATGTTACTTAAGGAAAATTGCACAGTAACAGTTGCCCACTCAAAAACAAAAAATTTAATTGAAGAGTGCAAAGAAGCAGATATAATTATAGCTGCAATTGGTATTCCAAATTTTATAAAAGGTGAGTGGATAAAAAAAGACTCAATAATTATTGATGTTGGAATCAATAGAATTGATAATATAGATAATACACAAAAGGTAATTGTTGGTGACGTGGATTATGAGGGTGCTATAAATGTTTGTAGTGCTATTACCCCAGTACCAGGAGGTGTAGGCCCAATGACAATTGCTTGTTTGCTATTAAATACTCTCAAAGGGTCGTGTATTAGAAGAAATATTGAACCACCAGTTTATAATTTTTAAGATTTAAATGAATTTCTTTTGTTTAAAATTTTGAGCCTCAAGGCATTAAGCTTAATAAAACCTTCAGCATCTTGATGATTATAAACATTATCGTCCTCGAAAGTTACATGAGGTAAACTATACAAACTATCGTCTGACTCTCTACTTACAACACTTACAGAGCCTTTATAAAGTTTTAACTTTACACTGCCATTTACTCTCTCTTGGGATTTATCTATTGCAGCTTGTAACATTTCTCTCTCTGGGGACCACCAAAAACCATCATAGATCAAACTCGCATATTTGGGCATTAATTCATCTTTTAAATGAGCAGATGCTCTATCGAGTGTTAAAGATTCTATAGATCTATGCCCCAAAAGAAGTATTGCCCCACCTGGAGTTTCATATATACCTCTAGACTTCATACCTAAAAAACGATTTTCAACTAAGTCAAGACGCCCTATTCCATTACTCCGTCCAAGTTCATTTAAAGTTTCAAGTAACTTTGCTGGTGATGCTTTAAATCCATCTACTGATATTAGATCTCCTTTTTCAAAAATTAATTCTGTGACAACAGGATCACTTGGTGCATTTTGAGGGGACAAAGTCCTTGAAAATACATACTCATCTGGTTCTAAGCTTGGATCTTCAAGAACTTTTCCTTCACTTGATGTATGCAATATATTTGAGTCGACAGAAAATGGGGCCTCTCCCATCTTATCTTTGGAAATTAATATCTGATTTTTTTCAGCAAACTCAATCAATTTAGTTCTCGATGTAAGATCCCAAGTTCGCCAGGGAGCTATAACCTGAATTTCTGGATTCAAAGCATAATAGCTTAGTTCAAAACGAATCTGATCATTACCTTTCCCTGTGGAACCATGTGAAACGGCTTCTGCCCCAGTTTCTTTTGCAATCTCAATTTGTCGTTTAGCAATTAATGGTCTTGCTATAGCTGTACCTAAAAGATATTGCCCCTCATATAAAGTATTAGCCCTGAACATGGGGAAAACATAATCTGCTACAAATTCGTCCTTAAGATCTTCCGTGAAAATTTCTTTAACACCTAACAAAGATGCTTTATTTTTAGCTTCATCTAATTCAGATCCTTGGCCCAAATCAGCAGTAAAAGTAACAATTTCGCAATCATAATTTTGCTGCAACCATTTTACTATTACTGAAGTATCAAGACCCCCAGAATAAGCTAGAACTACTTTATTTATTTTACTTTTCATAGCATTTTCTAAAATATTAATCTTATGAAATTATTTATAATATACTTTAAATATTTATACTACCCTGTAGTGGTCTGTTGTTTCTTCTACTTTCACTTATAAGTTGGCCACATGCTGCCATTATATCTCTACCCCTTGGTTTTCTTATCGGAGATGAATAACCTGCATTACTTATAACTTCAGAAAATGCCCTAATTTTTTTTTGATCAGAACACTGATATTGATTATTTGGCCATGGATTAAATGGAATTAAATTTATCTTTGCTGGAATTCCAGAAATTATTCTGCATAGCTCTCTTGCATCCGATAGAGAATCATTAATATCTTTCAGCATGACATATTCAAAAGTAATTTTTCTAGATTGATTAGACTTAGCATATTTTTTTAAAGCACTTAGTAGATCTTTTATAGGATATTTCTTGTTTATTGGAACTAACTTATTCCTTATATCATCTCTTACAGCATGAAGAGATACTGCCAAACCTATTCCTAGATCTTCTCCTAACCTCTCAATCATTGGAATTATACCAGCAGTTGACAAAGTTACTTTTCTTTTAGAAAAATTAATTCCTTCTGGATCAACAAGTATTTTTATTGCTTTGCATACTTCCTCATAATTATACAAAGGTTCTCCCATGCCCATTAGAATGATGTTACTTAATCGCCTATTTTCTGAGTTTTTTTGCCAGTCATTTAGTTTGTCTTTTGCTGAAAAAACCTGAGCGACTATCTCTGAAGCTGTAAGGTTGCGAACTAATGGCATTGTGCCAGTGTGGCAGAAACTACACTTAAGTGTGCAACCAACTTGAGATGAAATACAGAGGGAGCCTCTGTTTTTTTCTGGAATATATACTGTTTCTATTTCATTTTTGTCTTCTAAAGATAATAACCATTTTATTGTCCCATCTTTAGAGATTAATTCTTTTTTAATCTCAGTTCTTTCTAATGTAAAATTTTCACCTAATAGTCCCCTTAAATTCTTTGAAATGCTTGTTATTTCATCAATTTTTTGAAAACCCCTATAATTAATACCATGAAAAATTTGAGTTATTCTCATTTTCAAATCTTTTTCCTTAATACCATATGAAAGCAATAAGTCACTAATTTGATTTCTACTATATCCTATAAGAGATTTTTTCATTTTGAACCTTAGTTATTTAAGCGAGATCTACTTACAAGTACGATTTATAATATTATGGGCAGATGTAAAACCTAGAAGAGAATATATATCTTTAGTTTTCGTCCCTCTGGAAGAAATACCATTTATTACAAGCTGATTACCTGATCTCATTGCTTTTACTAATTTTTTATCTGTCTTAGAATCTCGCGCCCAAGCAGTTTTTTCATCTGTAAAAAGTCTAAAATTTTTTCCATCTATTGAGGCGATTGCTTCCGATTTTTTTTTAAACGGATACCCAACATATACACTCACTTCATCTCTAGTGCCAAAAGAAGGTCTATGAGTAACGAGAATGTAAATATCTCCTCTGTTAACCCCTTTTGGTTTTGAACTCCATCTAGTAGGAGAAGATGATATGAAACATACAAGTTTTCCTTTTTCTTTATACTTAAGAGCAGTCCAAGACTTATATTCTCCAATGATTTTTGGTGTCGTCTGCGCACCTAGCTCACTCATTAATATAAAAGGATTAAAATAGAAACTTGCTACAAATATTCCCCAAAATAAATATCTTATTAAACTCATTTCTTATACTCAATTAATTAAATATCAAATAAATTAACTACAATTTTGATTAAATACAACTGGCCTTGGGTCATATTGACCTAAACTAATTACCCTATCATACATCACTATAGCACCAGCCATAGCCAAGTTAATACAGAATTTTGTAGGAATTTTAACAGTATACTTACAACTAGACATAATATTTTTAGATAGATTTCCCTTTTCTGGACCTAAAATATAAATTGCATTTGATGGATGTCTAAATTTAGGTAAATCAATTGAGTTTTCTGTCAACTCAACACCTACTAATATGGAATTTTCAGGCGTTATGAACTCAGAAAATCGATTATAATTGTAAATAGGCATCTGAAATATAGATTTGGAGGTATTGGATTTAGCTAGATTTGGAGAATACATTCCTCCAATAGTAAACGCAAAACTAGCACCAAATGCATGTGCTGATCTAAAAAGATTTCCAGCATTCATTTGCTTGCTTAAATTCTCAACACCTATAGCAAAAAAACCTCGCATACTTTTTTCCTAACTATATTTTGAATAGATAATATTTAGTACTCTAATTGTTTTAAATTTTTAAAATAATCTAATGCTTCTGGGTTTGACAAAGCTTCTTTATTTTTTACTGGTCTGTTATGTATTATTTCCCTTACCGCTAATTCAGTAATCTTTCCTGAAATAGTTCTGGGTATATCTTCAACAGATATAATCTTTGCAGGCACATGTCTTGGGGAAGCACTAACTTTTATCTTATTCTTTATTTTATCTACGAATAAATCATCTAAATAAGCACCAGGAGCCATTTTTACAAATAGTATTATTCGGATATCTTCATTCCATTCTTGGGAAACACAAATAGCTTCAGTAATTTTTTCAAAACTTTCTACTTGTCTATAAATTTCTGCAGTCCCAATTCTGACGCCACCAGGATTTAAAATTGCATCAGACCTTCCATAAATTATCATTCCTTTATTTTTAGTTATTTCACAATAGTCACCATGAGTCCAAATTCCTGGAAATTTTTTGAAATATGCTTCCATATATTTCTCATTATTCTTATCATCCCAAAAACCAATTGGCATGGATGGGAAAGACTCAATACATACTAACTCTCCTTTCGCTCCTTCAATTTCTTTAGCATCTTCATTATACACCCTGACTTTCATACCAATAGCTTTTGACTGTATCTCACCCCGCCAAACTGGCTTTACAGACAGGCCTGAAGCAAAACAACCAATTATATCTGTACCACCTGATATAGAGGATAAACGAACATTTTTTTTTACTTTTTGGTAAATATAATCAAATGAGTCCGGTGATAAAGGAGATCCTGTAGATAAAATAGTTTTTAGAGAATTAAGATTTAAATTTTCTTTAATATTTATTTTTTCTTTAGAACAAGAATCAATAAATTTAGCAGATGTCCCAAAGATGTTTACATCATATTTATCAATTAAACTCCAGAGCCTTTTAAAATTAGGATAGAAGGGTGAACCATCATACAAAATTAAAGTTGCCTTACATGATAGCGCTGAAACAACCCAATTCCACATCATCCAGCCACATGTTGTAAAATAAAAAATTTTATCACCTTTTTTAAGATCAGTATGAAAAATATGCTCTTTAATATGCTGCAACAATGTTCCTCCAATACTGTGAATTATACATTTTGGAATACCTGTTGTTCCTGATGAATACATAATATATAACGGATCATTAAATTTCATATGTTTAAATTTTATATCTAAAGGTATAAAATTTTTTACGTAATCATTCCATGAAATAGAATTTTCAATAATAACTCTTTGATTTTCTTTTGGATTATATGGAAGAATCACCACTCTTTTTAAAGACTCTAGTTCATTTATTATTTTTTTAATTTTTGAAGAACAATTAAATCTCTTTCCATTGTAAAAATAATCACTGCATGCAATCATTACAGAGGGTTCAATTTGACCAAACCTATCCTTTACTCCTTGGACACCAAAATCAGGTGAACATGAAGACCAAATTGCTCCTAAACTTGTAACTGCCAACATAGCAATTATCGTCTCAGGCATATTAGGCATATAAGCAACTACTCTGTCACCTTCTTTTATGCCATCCGCTTGAAGTGCTTGCGCAAATACTGAAACTTGATTACGCAACTCTCCCCAAGATATTATTTTTTTAGTTAAATTTTCACCTTCAAAAATTATTGCATCTTTTTCGTCCTCGCCTATCAATAAATTTTCTGCAAAATTTAATTTTGCCTCGGGAAACCATTTAGCACCTGGCATCAAATGTCTATCTTCTACAATTTTGTTACCTCTAGTTTTGGAAATAATTTGGCTAAAATCCCAAAGAGCTTCATAAAAGTTTTCAGGATTCTCTTCAGCCCAACAAAAAAGATCTTCATAATTTCTTAAGTTCAGCCCTCTTTGGCTAAGATAAGAAATAAATTTAGTTACATTACTTTTCTTAATATCTTCTTCACTAGGGGACCACAATGGTGTATTTTCAATTTTATCCATTTACTTACCCTTAAAATATGTGATCCTATTTTAAATTAATGAGAATAAAAATAAACATTTTTTTGCTTGCTACCTTACTTATGTTGGGCTCTGCTCTGCTCTTTACCATAATGATTGCAGCTATTCGATTAGCTTCTGAGGAAGTTAATGCATTTATTATTGTATTCTATCGAAATCTATTCGGGTTTATTATTGTTGGCCCAATATTATTTAAAAATGGTTTAAATTTATTAAAAACAAAAAAATTAAAAATTTACTTTTTAAGATCTTTTGTTGGTTTATTAGCAATGTTTACTTGGTTTCATGGGGTGATATATACGCCCTTAGCAGAGGCAGTAGCTTTAAATTTTACAATGCCGCTTTTTGTAATTATTGTCGCAGCTTTAGTTCTAACAGAAAAAATAAGATGGAGAAGGTGGTTAGCAACACTTATAGGTTTTACTGGAACATTAGTAGTTTTGAAACCCGGTTTTGAAGTAATTACTTTGGGTCATTTAGAGATTCTTTTGTCTTCATTGTTTATGGCTATAGCTTTTATACTTGTAAAAAAATTATCTTTAACTGAACCAACAGATAAAATTGTTTTATATATGCTTCTAATCAATACACCTATTTCATTTATTCCTGCATTGTTTTTCTGGGAATGGCCATCTCTTTACATATTTATGTGGCTAATAATAATTGGTATATCTGGCACCCTTGCTCATTTTATGTTTACTAAATCAGTATCATTAGTTGAGATTACATCAATAATACCAATTGATTTTTCAAGACTACCAATGACTGCTGTTATAGCGTATATTTTTTTTCTAGAAAAACCTTCGTTAAATACTTTTATAGGGGGAACCATTATTTTTTTAAGTACTATATATATCCTTCATAGGGAAATTAAAAATAGATAAATTTTATGATCAAAAAAATAAATATACTATTTTTATGTACCGGCAACATCTGTCGCTCACCAACAGCCGAGGGGATATTTGTCAATAGAATCAAAAAAGAAAACCTTGAAAAAAAATTTTTTATTGATTCTGCTGGTACACATGGTTATCACGAGGGGGCCCCCCCTGATTTACGCGCACAAAAAGAATGCAAAAAACACAATATAGATTTGTCTAAAATTAAATCCCGTAAATTAAATGATGATGATCTAAGTAGCTTTGATTATATTATAGCAATGGATAAAATCCATTATGATTTTGTACAAAAAAAAAACAATAAAAGTAATTGCACTTTACTTCTAAACTATACAAAAAAAATTAAAATAATTGATGTACCAGATCCTTACTATGGCAATGAAGAAAGTTTCATTGAAACATTTAAAATAATTAATGAAGGTATAATAGGTTTGATAAAAGAATTAAAAAAAATTCATAATATTTGAATTAATCAGATCTTTTTAATGTATCTTCAATTATATTACTAACAATAGGGTATATATTTTTAACAATAAGCTTTATACCACTTTTATTTGGGTGCATTAAATCATCTTGATTTAAGGTTGGGTTTAAAGCCACCCCATCTAAAAAAAATGGATAAAAATATATAGGGTATCTATTTTTTAAAGAAATATAAATTGCATCAAATTTTTCTTTATAGCTTTTACCCATATTGTTTCCAGATTTCATTCCACAAAGTAAAACCGTTATATTACGACCTATAGATTTTGTTATTATAGCCTCTAAATTTTTTTTTGTAGATTCTGGGTTTACACCCCTTAACATATCGTTACTACCCAAAACTAAAATTAGAATATTTGGATTATCTTGAAGCACCCACTCAAGGCGCTCTAGACCCCCTGCAGAAGTATCACCTGACAATCCAGCGTTTATTACTTTTACATCAACATTATTTTTTAAAAGCTCCTTTTGAAGTAAGGAAGGAAATGAATTTTGCATAGTAACACCATATCCAGACACCAGACTATCACCAAGCACAGTAATAACCATTTCTGCATACGCTTTTTGATAAGAAATTAGTAATAAAAACATAACAAAAAAAATATTGATATTTATAATAATTAATATTTTTTTAAGCATATTTAGTTTCCCTGAGGTAAAGAATTTTTTGTTATTTAATTCCCATATTAAGTATATATATATTATTATCTAATAATGCTTGATAAAAATAGTAAAAGGAGAAGATTATTCTAACTCAAAAAAATGATTTAATTATTGATCTAAAGGATATTTATCTTAGTATCACAAATAATTCATTTAAAACAGATATTTTAAAGGGAATTAATTTTCATTCATATAAAAGCGAGGCTGTGTGCTTAATTGGACCCTCTGGATCAGGAAAATCTAGTTTGATTTCGATTATGGGAGGACTTGAAAAGCCAACAAAAGGATCAGTTTTGGTTAATAACAAAAATATAACTGAACTTGACGAGTCTAAACTCGCAGAATTCCGAAAGCAAAATATTGGTATTGTTTTCCAATCTTTTCATTTATTACCTAATCTAACTGCTATAGAAAATGTTGAACTACCACTTCAGCTATTAAAATCAGATAGGATAAAACAATTATCGTCAGAAGCTCTCAAGAAAGTTGGATTAAGTTCAAGGGAAAATCATCTCCCTTCTCAACTATCGGGGGGAGAGCAACAAAGAGTAGCTCTTGCTAGAGCATTTATTGGAAGCCCTAAAATTATATTAGCTGATGAACCTACTGGCAACCTTGATTCTAAAAGTAGTTCTATGATTATAGACATGCTTTTCTCCCTTAAAGAAGAAAACAAAACGACTTTAATTTTTGCAACTCATGATGAAAGGTTATCAAAAAAGTGTGATAGAATAACTGAAATCAAAGATGGGAAAATTTTTTAATAATGAGCTTTATAAATAAAATTATTCTCAAAGAAACATTCTCAAACTTTTTTCATTTTAAAATATTTATTATTTGCCTTGCGCTTGGTGTTTTTTCTATCACTTTAGTTAATACAATATCATCTTCAATATTTTTTAGTATGGAAAAAAATGCTACAACTATTCTTGGAGGAACAACTCAAATATCAACAAGAGGTGCCTACTTCAATAAGGAAATAATTAATTGGCTTAAAAAACAGAACCTATCTTTTTCTGAAATTACAGAAATGCGAACAATGGCTTTTAAAAAAGACTCAGAGGAATTAGGTATAATTGTAAATCTAAAATCTATTGATAAAAATTATCCTTTATTTGGGAAACTAGGAATAGAATATAATATAAAAGACCAAGGCTTAGAAAAATCGAAGCTCCTAAACATGGAAATATTTGTTGAGGATTCTTTAATTAGTCGCCTAGATGTAAAAATTGGTGATAAAATTTTTATAGGCAATTTTGAATACGTTATAAAAGGAACTATTAATGATGAGCCGGATAAATTAACTAATCTCATCTCTATTGGGCCGAGAGTAATTATTTCAAAAGAGGATTTAATAAAGTCGGGATTAAATACGTCTGGTTCTTTGGTAAACCATAGAATTAATATTAAGAATGATATAAGTTACTCAGAAGAATTAATTAAGAGAATAAAAAAAAATTTCCCTAAAGAACCACTAAGGTTTGAATCTTCAACCTCATCTTCTCAGACCTCTACTCAACAATTTATAAATCAACTGAAAGTAATTTTGATACTTTCTGGAATCACAGCTTTACTTCTAGGAGGGCTAGGTATTTCAAACTCTATAAGTCATTATCTTATGAAAAAAAACAAGAATATAGCTATCCTTAAAAGCTTAGGCGCTAAAAGCTCGGATATATTCTTAATCTATCTAGCTCAAACAGTTTTTATGTCTATTATAGGTATCTTTATAGGTTTCGTTATAGGTATTCTTGTTAGTTATATTATTTTACAATATATTCCGTTAGGTTTAAATATTGATACAAAAACTAACTTTAATATTGAAACTTTTTACCTTGCTTTAAGCTATGGGTTAATTACAACTCTGATTTTTGCTTTATGGCCATTAGCTAAAGCAAAAAATACAAAACCTTCATCCCTATTTAGATATATTGCTAATACAAAAAATAACGTTCCTGAAAAACTATATATTTTTATAATTATTTTTTTACTTATTTCTCAAATTTTTTTAACGATTTATCTTTTTGACTTTAGCTTGAACTCAATATGGTTTGTTTTGGGGTGTTTTGGTTTAATTATTTTTTTCTTTTTCATCTCGAATATTACCATAAATATTCTTAGGAATTTTTCAATTTTAACAAAATATTTTAATACCTTTGCAATAACTAATATCTTAGCTCCAAATTCACCAAGTAAGAATGTAATTACTTGTTTTGGCATAGGTATAACTTTGCTAATTGTAATTTCACTTGTTGAATTTAATATAAATAAGGAAATAAACTTATCTATAAATGAATCAGCTCCATCATTTTTTTTAGTTGATATACAAAAATCTCAGTATAATAAACTTGAAAACCTAATATCAAACTCAGAAGGGTTTGAAAATATTAATGCAGCCCCGAGTTTAAGAGGAAGGTTAATAAAAGTAAAAAATTTATATATAGAAAACTATAAGTTAGCTGATAACGCTCAGTGGTTAAAAAAATATGATTTTGGAGCTACATTTTCAAATAAATTACCAATTAATAGTAATGTTATTGAAGGTGATTGGTGGCCATTAAATTACAATGGAATACCTTTAATTTCTATTGATAAAAATATAGCTAATGATCTTAAGGTAGGGATTGGAGATAGTTTGACCTTTAACATTCTGGGCAGGGAAATAACTGCTAAAATATCAAACCTTAGGGAAATAAACTGGCAAAGTTTTGGAATTAATTTCTTTGTGATCTTCTCACCAGGTATTCTTGAAAATAGCCCGTATTCATATCTTGCTACTGCAAAAATAAATACCAAAACAGAAATTAATGTTTTTAATAAAATTGTAAAAAAATTTCCAAATATTACCGTAATTAGAATCAAAGATGCAGTCATAACGGTTACCTCAACACTTGAAAAAATTTCTAATGCAGCAAGAGGTATATCAGTATTAACTATTTTGGTTGGGGTATTTGTTTTAGCTGGGGCTATATCTGCAAGTTATGACTCACGAATTTATAGCTCAATTATTATGAAGGTTATGGGTGCTACCCCTTACTATATATTAAGGGTCTTTCTTTTAGAATTTTTTTACTTAAGTGTTATAACTAGCTTTATTTCCTGTGTAGTAGGAATTAGTCTTGCTTGGGTAATTACAACCTATTTAATAAATATTGGGTTTAGCCTTAATATTATTTCAATAATTTATGCTCCAATTTTAGGTATTTTCCTTGTATGTATGATTGGCCTAATTGGAACAAAAAAGATTTTAAGTAGCCCAATAAATTCGACACTAAGAATATTTTCAAACTAGCATCAATAATTCATAGAAAATTGATACTATAGACTTGAATATAAACTATAAAATGTCATATATTGATTATCCGAATAATTTATGAGGTATAAAAATGGTAGAACCTAAGTTTAATTTAGGCGCTTCTTCAACTGCTAAGTCTGTAGATAGCATAGATGAAGGGCTCCGCTCCTATATGCTAGGTGTGTATAATTATATGGCAGTTGGAACAGCTATAACTGGATTAACTGCTTGGATAACAGCTAATACGCCAATTATCAATCTTTTTTATAGTCTTGGAGCCAACGGCCAAATTGGGGCTTCTCCACTTGGTTACTTAGTTATGTTTGCCCCTCTGATATTCATTTTTGCTCTATCTTTTGGAGTAAATAGAATGAAACCAACTACAGTCCAGTTACTTTTCTGGGCGGTTACCTTTGTATTTGGCTTATCATTAGCAAATATTTTCCTAACTTTCACCGGCGCAAGTATAGCTAGAGTATTTTTCATTACAGCTGGAGTTTTTGGTGCTATGAGTCTCTGGGGTTATACCACAAAAAAAGACCTAACAAAACTTGGCGCCTTCTTGTTTATGGGTTTAATAGGAATAATTATTGCTTCTATTGTTAATATTTTTATTGGAAGTGCAATGATACACTGGGTAGTGTCTGTTGTTGGTGTTTTGGTATTTGTAGGTTTAACTGCTTATGATACACAAAGGATTAAAAATACATATGACTTTGTTAAGAATGATGGAGTTGCAATGACAAAAAGCGGAGTAATGGGTGCTTTAAGTTTATACCTTAATTTTATAAATATGTTTATTTTGCTACTTCAACTTTTTGGAAACAGAGAATAGAAATTTTGTTTACTTTATTAATTATCAAAGGCTCGCTTAGCGGGCCTTTTTTTTAAATTGCACGAATATAATCTCTACCAATACAATTAACAATTTGCTTTAATTCTTCTCCCATAAGCACAATTCTTCCACCGGGATCAATAAGCTGATACTTTCTTACTCCATTTCCTCTTTTGATTATTTTATAGGCAGGCAAAAAAGATCTCTTTCCAAAAACTGCAAAAACTGCCTCTACTTTACCAAAGTGGATAGCATAATCGCACCATTCTCCCGCGATTACATACTTTGAATATATAGACATTATTTCATTTAATTCTTTTTTGTCAAAGCATACTTGTTTCGTAGCTTTACAGTTGTGCAGGTAGTTGAGAGTTTTTTTTCTTTTATACATAACATTATTTATTTATATAATTTTATATATAATAGCTGAAAAAAATGTATATATATATACTTATTTAAATCTCACTTAGACAAGACTCTAGCTGATTTCTCCAAAAAACTGGTCTTACATTTAATATTTTCTCTACCTTGGATGTGGATAAAGCTGAATATCTAGGCTGTTTAGAAGGTGTTATTAATAAATCAGAATCAATAGCTCTTATTGTTGGTTTTTCTATCAAATAGTTTATTTTCTTTCTATTAACAATTTCAATTATTGCATTTGCAAAATCAAACCAGCTAACTTCACCCACATCCGATAAATGATAAGTGCCACACTTTTTGCTATTGGAGTTATTAATTATATCACTATTTAAAATAGCGTCATAAGCCATTTTTGCTAAAGAACGGGCCCAAGTAGGGCTACCAAACTGATCAGATGAGACATTTATATCTTTGTGTTCATGTAAAATACTTAGTAGCTTACTAATAAAACATGGCCTTCTGAGGCCATAAACTCTACTTGTTCGAAAAATTAGATAATTATCAAATATATTTTTTATCATTGATTCTCCCCTTAACATTGAGCGACCATAAACATTCAAAGGATTAGGCATGTCTTCTTCATGATAAGGTCTTTTTTGCCCACGTCCGTCGAAAATTTGGTCAGATGAAAAGTGAACAAGACCAATTTTCTTGTTTAATGCCTGTAGAGATAAATACTCAGGTAAATCAGAATTTAATTTTTTTACTTCAAGAATTTTATTTTCAGCTAGATCAATATCAGAAAAACTTGCTGCATTAATAATTAAATCAGGTTTAGCTATTCTTAGATATGTTCCAATATCATCAAATATTCTTAAATCTAGATCAACTCTTGTGGGGGCTAGAACAGTATTGCTTTTTGAAAATATTTTATATAATTCATAGCCAATATGTCCTCTTGCACCAAAAATTACAATTCTAGTATCTGGCATAATTACTGAACTCAAATGATAAATTATATAATTTAATTTTTTTTAATTAACATAAAGTTACTAATATGCATACAATCTATATTTATTTTTTATCTTTTAGAGCTCTGCTATTTTCAAAGTCGCTGAATTGAACTGTTTGCACCCTACTGTCTTTTTTTCTCAACAAACCAGCGTCTGGATCAGTTACAATATCAAGAATTACTGGGCCTTTGTGTTCAATAGCTTTTTTTAATAAACTTTTAACCATACTAGGTTCAGTTATTTGTTCTGACTTACATTTGAAAGCCTTACCAATAAATGAATAATTTACCTCACCAAATTCTGTGTTTATTTGTTTCGAAATAGCAATCATCTGCCCATGCTTTTCAGTTCCCCAGGCCCCATCATTTGAAATAATAGTAGTCAAATCTAAATTCGCTAATGATGCTCCGTTAAATTCAGAAGAGTAAAAACCAAAAGCACCATCTCCCGTTACAAGAATTACCTTTCTAAGCTTTCGAGAATGTTTTTTGGAAAACTCTGCTTCAGCAGCTGCCGCTCCAATAGCTAATGGAGTTCCTACTCCCATTGAACCTAAAGGGTAATGATCTATAAATGTATTATTTTTTCCAATTTTGAGATACGCATGCATCCAGTTTTGTATATCTGCGCCATCACCTACATATATAGCATCATCTGGAAGTAAATTAACTAAATTTCTAGCTATTTGATAAGGATGAATAATTCGATTACTTTTTCCAATTTTTTCAATATAATTCAATTTATCTTTTAATGAATTTGCAACCCAATCATCATAGGTTTTTTTTGGAAATTTTCTTTCAGATAGTTTTGTATATATAGAACTTAGTGCATTTGTTGCATCAGAATTTATCGACAAGTTTATAGTTCTATTTCTCCCTAATTCCTCTGAATTTACATCAATTTGAATAAATTTTACATCTTTATTAAATTTGGGAGGGAGGCCATAACCAATTCTTTGAGTTAGCCTAGAACCTACTAGAATAACTAGATCAGCAAGATATGCTGACGATTGGGCCAGGGCCCAAGACCAACCTAGCTTATGATCTTCTGTGACTAAGCCTCTTCCCATTGCATTTCCAAAAACAGGTATATCATAACCTTTGGATATTTTAGATAGAACTTCTGAAGATTTACTCAAATAAGCACCTGTTCCACATATAATTAGAGGTTTTTTGGCAGATGATAACATTTCAATAAATTTATCTACTAATTCATTTGGAATTGATGGTTTGGCAATTACTAAAGTATCTTTTATTTTAGTTTTCTGAAATGTCCCTGCTTCCTCTGACAGAAACTCCTGAGGAATTTGAATTAGAACTGGACCCTGTCTCCCAGAAAAAGCTATCTTATAACCTGTTATAATGTACTCAGCTATTCTATCAATTGAAGGTATCGTCCTTGCCCACTTTGTAATAGGTTTTACTAATTCTAATTTATCATGATCTAATAAATTTTGCGCTTCTATTGCGCTTGTTTTTTTTCTGACAGAAAGAATTATTATTGGGGTGCACGCTTCATATGCAGATAAAATACCAGTAATAGCATTAGGAATTCCTTGATCAGAAACTATAAGCGCAACTCCTGGTTTACCCGATATACGAGAGTAACCGTCAGCTGCCGCAATAGTTGCTGTTTCATGTCTGCTAAGTATGACTTTAAAGTTATCATTATCGAGAGCATCTAACAAGTAAGTGTGAGAGGCTCCAGCAAGAGCAAAAGTTGTTTTAATACCAAACTCTAAGAGAACTTGGCTTATAACCGATCCACCAGTAATAGTATTTTTTTTCCCCATTATTTCCTCACTTGATTAGCATATAATTAAAACATATAATATTTACAATTCTTTTTTCTTAAAAAGTAAAATAAAATGTTTAAGAAATTTCTTAATAAAAAATATTATTTTATAGTTAGCGCTTTAATTATAGTAGCTATTTTTTTTTCATACTTTTCTACTAAAAATAAAAAAACAGACTATGAAACGCATATAATTACTAAGGGTAACATAAAGAACATTATCTCAACTTCAGGGAAATTAAAAGCCGTGGTTACAGTTGATGTAGGTAGTCAAATCACAGGCCAAATATCTGAACTATTAGTTGATTTTAACTCCTCCGTGATAAAAGACCAATTACTTGCAAGAATCGACCCTAGATCATTTGAGTCGCAAGTCAGACAAGCTGAAGCAAATTTATCAGTTGCCCAAGCAAATTTAAAAATGCAAATTGCTAACAAAGAAAGAGCTAAATCTGAACTCGCCTCATCTTTAGCAAGTTTAGAAAATAGAAAAGCTTCTGCTAATGAAGCTAAAAGGGTTTATCTCCAAAATGAAGAACTTAAAAAGAAAGGTGTTGTGTCTGATACACGAGTACTAAAGTTTAAGTCTGAGTATGAAGCTTTAGAAGCTCAAATGAGGTCTGCAAAAGCAAATTATGAAGCCGCCTTAGCTAATCAAAAATTTGTCTCTGCTCAAGTGTTAAATGCGAAAGCTCAAATCAATCAAAAAGAAGCCTTACTTGAGCAAAGTATAATTCAACTGCAACATACTTTCATAAGAGCGCCAGTTAATGGAACAGTTATAGACAGAAAAGTAAATTTGGGCCAAACCGTTGCAGCAAGTCTTAACACTCCCGTATTATTTACAATAGCACAGAATACAAAAAAAATGCAGGTAGAAACAAATGTTGATGAAGCAGATATTGGCCAAATTGAATTAGGTCAGTATGTAGAATTTTCAGTTGATGCATTTCAAGATAAAGTATTCAAAGGAGAAGTTATTCAAATAAGACAAGCTCCAACGGTTGTTCAAAATGTTGTTACTTATGGTGTAATAGTTTCGGTAAATAATAATAATCAAATTCTTCTTCCGGGTATGACTGCAACAGTTGATATAATAACAAAAGAGTTAAAAAATGTAATTTTAATTCCATTAAGAGCCTTAAGTTATAAAAACGATTTAAGTAAAAGAGAAAAAATTAAGAAGCATAAAAAACAAATGGAAAAAGTAACAAAAAATCTAACATCTGCTCTTAATTTAGATATTACTCAGAGAGAAAAACTTTCATTACTCTTAAAAAACCAGTCAAAATCTATTCGTGAAATTAATAAATCTTTTGGTAATGAAATTAATAAAAAAGAAAGAATTGAAATTGAAAAAAAATCTTTTGAAAATAAATTCATTTCAATTTTAAATCCTAAGCAAGTTTTAAAATATAAAAATATTTTAAAACTTAAAAATATTACACATAATACAACTGGCAAAGTATCAGTTTTGAGAGATAATGATGAGATTTATGAGAAAAATATTAAATTTATAGAAACAGACACTAATTTTATTATAGTTAAAAGTAATAATATTAGCCCGGGGGAAAAAGTAATTTTGGGTATTAAAAAAAGATAATCCGGATTTCTGAAATGGACTTAATAAAATTAAATAACCTCTCAAAAACTTATCAAATAGGTCAAAACAAGGTAGAGGCATTAAAAAATGTTGATCTTACAATCCAAAATGGAGAGTTTGTTGCGATAATGGGACCGTCAGGGTCGGGGAAGTCTACATTAATGAACTTACTTGGATGCTTAGACAAGCCTTCAACTGGAGAATATATACTTGATAAAAATATTGTTAGTAAATTGGATAATAATGAATTAGCAGAAATCAGAAACAAAAAAATTGGATTTGTCTTTCAAAATTTTAATCTTCTAGCTCGAACAACAGCAATAGAAAATGTTGAAATACCTCTAATATATAGCGGCATAAACTATAAAGAAAGAGAATCAAAGGCTAAAAATAAATTAGATCTAGTTGGCCTTAGGGATCGCTTTAACCATAAACCTAATCAGCTATCTGGAGGACAACAACAAAGAGTTGCAATTGCAAGAGCATTAGTTAATGAGCCTGTTGTAGTCCTGGCTGACGAGCCAACAGGAGCTCTTGACACCAAAACTGGTGAAGAAGTAATGACTATTTTTCATGAGCTGAATAACTCAGGCATTACAATAATTATAGTAACTCATGAAATAGATATAGCATTTCATGCAAAAAGAGTAATTACTTTTAGAGATGGAGTTATTATTGAAGATAATAATAAAATTTAAGAACAGTAATAGATGAATTTATCTCAAACTTTTATTATAGCACTAAAAGCACTTAGAGTTAATGCTCTTCGAAGTATACTAACCATGTTGGGAGTGATTATAGGTGTTGCTGCTGTAATTGCGCTTGTATCTATTGGAACAGGAGCTCAAGATAAAATAGTTGGTCAAATAGAAGCTCTAGGTTCAAACTTACTAATTATTGTTAATGCTTCTTCTAGAGACTCGGGAGCGAGAATGGGTGCTGGCTCTAAGCTTTCTCTAACAATTAAGGATGTAGAATTAATAGCAAATAATAAAAAATTAATTTCTATTGCTACTCCCACTATCCATACAAAAGGGCAAGTTATTTCAGGTAATTTTAACTGGTCTACTGATATTACAGGAGCTAATAGAAACTTTTTTATTGCTCGTGATTGGTCTATTGCTGAAGGTAGAATGTTTAATGAAATAGAAAATAACAGTACCGCAAAAATCGGTATATTAGGAAAAACTGTAGTAGATAATATCAGTCCTAATAGTAGCCCGGTTGGTACAATAATTAGAATTAACCGTGTACCAATAAAAGTGATTGGTGTTCTAGAATCAAAAGGCCAGTCAGCTGATGGAAAAGATCAAGATGATATAATTATAATTCCTATACAAACGGTTCAGAAAAGAATACTGGGATCGAATAAACGTGCCCGACCGAATATGGTCCATGTTATTTGGGTAAAAGTAATAGATTCTTCACAAATGACTGAAGCTGAAGAACAAATCAAAGAGATACTTAGAAAACAACATAAAATAAGACCAGGAAAAGAAGATGACTTTAAAATACATAATTTAGAAGAAATAAGAAATACGGTATCTCAAAGTATAGGCGTCTTCACTTTACTTTTAGGAGCAGTTGCTTCAATTGCTCTAGTTGTTGGAGGAATAGGAATAATGAATATTATGCTTGTCTCTGTAACTGAAAGAACTAAAGAAATAGGTCTTAGAATGGCTTTAGGAGCAAAAAGAAAAGATATCTTAATGCAATTCATTGTTGAGTCGATAACATTATCTTTAATTGGTGGATTGATAGGAATAATATTTGGAATAATTCTTTCTTACCTAATTTCAAAAACAGCAGGTTGGCCAACTACAATTGATATTAATTCAATAATTATTGCATTCTTTTTTTCGGCAGCGATCGGAATAATCTTTGGTGCATACCCAGCAAGAAAAGCTTCTCTTCTCGATCCTATTGAAGCCTTAAGGTTTGAATAAATAAATATACTATTTAATAACTATTTCTGTTTTTTCTGATGTAATTGCTCTAGAACCATTTGCTGTAATTACTAATGTATCCTCTAGATGCATTGAGCCCCAAGCATACTCATGATATGGCATATCAACATTTACAACCATATTCTCTAAAAAAACAAAATCTCCTTTCGATCCTGGCATTTCGTTACCTATTGGTAATGGATGATCTGTATGTTCTAAGCCTATGGAGTGGGGAGTTACAATTATAAACCCTGGAAAACCCTTTTTATCCATCACTTTTAAAACCTCAGATGTTAATTTTGAACCAGTTAATCCAGGTTTGATTAACTCAACTGCTTTTTCCCATCCAGCAATCATAGCTTTATTTCTTTTTAGAACCTCTTTACTTGGTTCTCCTACAATGACCGTTCTACCTATATCTCCATGATATAGTTTATAAGTACATAGAGAGTCTAACATTATTGGTTTTCCAGTAACTACTGAATGATGAGGCAAACCTCCTGGGCCTGCAGTAATATACACACCTTGACCACCTAAACTCGAAACTTTATTGAAAAAACTTGACTCGATATCTTGCCAATTGACTCCTTCTTCTACAGAATTAATAGCAGCTTCCATTCCCTGTTCATTAATTTGCGCAGCCTTTGTTAATAATTTAATTTCATCAGGTGATTTAACCATCCTAATTTCTCTAAAAATATTAGTTGCTTCCACCGATTTTATAGATTCTAAACCATCTTCGTTTAGCCAATTTAGTACTCTCGGATCATCAGTACCAATTATTGCTTTATCTAATAGCGCATCTTTAAGAGCCTTTTTAAGAGCTAACAAAGGAGAGGCTGATATATTCTCTCCATACCTGCTCTTTAGCTCTAACCATTGCTTCTCTCTGTCCGGTAAGTTTCTATGCTTTCTAATTGGCCAATTAATTGGCATTCCAGCTTCTGCATCTTCAGTAGAAGTATCATAATCTCTCTTTGCAAGATTCACTGGGTGAGTATAAGTCTGAATATTTGGAACCCAAGTGGGAAAATCACTCATTCGCGGAAGTTCAACAGCAGTGGTTATATAAGCTGCAGGAGCATCTTCATCTCTAGGGAATAGAGCATACTCATAGAAACTTCTTTGTGTTCTGTTATTAAAACCAGAAAAATCAGTTAAATAATAAATATTTCTTGGAGTAACAGCTAATAAAGCATCAAGTTTGTACTTATCCATAATTTCATAAGCACGTGGTTTGTTTAATAACATAGTTAAACTCCAAAAAAATTTATCTACTTTTAATTAACTCAGGAAAAGAGCTCACCAACATCTGAAGTTTTGGATATGATACTCCTAAAATATAAGGCTGATTTGGATTATTTTTAGCGTATTTTTGATGATAACTCTCAGCCTCATAAAATTCTTTTAAATTTATGACTTTGGTTGCTATTGGGTTAGAAAAAATTTTTGATTGATTTAATTTTTTTATATACTGTTTTGAAACATTAAATTGTTCTTTGTTCTTACAAAAAATTACTGAACTATATTGGAATCCAATGTCAGCACCTTGCCTTTCAATTTGGGTAGGATCATGTACAACAGAGAAAAACAATTTTAGTACCTTACCAAAAGTAATTTTATTACTATCAAATTCTATTTGAACAACTTCAATATGGTCGGTATTTCCTGAACAGACGGCTTCGTAATTTGCTGTTTCTGAGTTACCGCCACTATAACCAGAAATAACAGTTTCTATTCCAAAAACTTCATCAAATATTTGTTCTACGCACCAAAAACAACCACCACCTAAAATAGCCATTTGTTTAGATTCGGAAGAATCAATATCAACCTCAGGTTCTGGAAAGTCACTTGGGCTAATATTTAAATGTTTTTTGAATATCATATTTCATTACTTCATAGAGGGAAAATTATATTCTGCTCCAGACCTGATACCTGTTGGCCATCTGGATGTAACAGTCTTAAGCTTTGTATAAAAATGTACACCTTCAGTGCCATGAATACTGTGATCACCAAAAATTGATTTCTTCCATCCGCCAAAAGAATGAAAAGCCATTGGAACCGGTATTGGAACATTAACTCCAATCATACCAGCTTGAGCTCTATGTGTGAACTCTCTTGCTGCATCACCATCCCTTGTGAATATAGCGGCACCATTTCCATACTCATGCTTATCAACTAAATAGGAAGCTTCTTCAAAACTTTTAGCTCTCACAACAGATAAAACTGGACCGAATATTTCTTCTTTATATATCCTCATGCTAGGAGTCACCTTATCAAATAGAGTGCCTCCAAGGAAATATCCATTTTCATAACCCTGAAGCTTAATATTTCTTCCATCTACCAGTAATTCAGCCCCTTCGTTTTCTCCAATTTTTATGTATTCTTTTACTTTTTCAAAATGTTGTTTAGTAATTAATGGGCCCATTTCTGACTGAGAGTCATTTCCCGGCCCTACTTTCAGTGAAGAAACTCTTGGTGACAATCTTTTTATAATTTCATCACCTGCGGATCCAACTGCTACAGCAACTGAAACAGCCATACAGCGTTCACCCGCAGAACCAAAAGCAGCCCCCATTAGAGCATCTGATGCCTGATCCATATCCGCATCAGGCATAACAATCATATGATTTTTTGCGCCACCTAGAGCTTGAACACGCTTACCATTAGCAGACGCAGATGTATAAATTTTTTCAGCTATACTGGTTGAACCGACAAAACTTATAGCTCCTATGTCAGGGTTTTTAAGTATTGTTGTTACAGCTTCAGCATCACCATTAATAACATTAAATACACCATCTGGCAGCCCTGCTTCTTTTAAAAGATTAGCCATAAATAATGGAGCTGACGGATCCTTCTCACTAGGTTTTAAAACAAATGTGTTGCCACATGCTATAGCTATAGGGAACATCCACATTGGAACCATTGCAGGGAAATTAAAAGGTGTAATGCCTGCGCAAATACCTACAGGTTGCCGTATAGACCAAGAATCAATATCTGTTCCTACATTTTCTGAAAATTCTCCTTTAAGGACTTGGGGAATTCCGCATGCAAACTCTACTACTTCTAAACCTCTTGTAATGGAACCGATAGCATCTGGTATAGTCTTTCCATGTTCTCTTGTTACAATTTGTGCAATTTCTTCTTTATGTCTATTCATTAATTCTAAAAATTTAAATAAAAATCTAGCTCTTTGTACAGATGGTGTAGATGCCCATTCAGGAAATGCAGATTTAGCTGCCGCTATTGCCTCATTTGTAGTATCTTCATCAGCATATGGAACTTCAGCAATTTGCTCTCCAGACGATGGATTAAAAACAGGACCTGAACGTCCATTTGATAACTTAACTGCATTACCATTTATAAAATGATGAAGTTTGTCCATTTTCTACCCCTTATCTATATAATTAATTATGACATTCATATTTAACTTTCTCATATAAAAAATATATCATGATTTTAAGCCCTCAATAATAATTACATCCACATCTGCGATATCTATTCTAATTTTTTTTATTTTTTTATACTCCTCTGAGTTCCACATGTCATGTATTTGTTGAATAGATGGGTATTTTGCAATTAATATTTTTCTACTTTTATCAAAATTTCCCTCTAAAATATCAGAAATACTTCCCTTTGCTAGATATTCTCCATCATAAATTTTAATTAAATGTAACATTTTTTTACTATATTCTGAAAATTTAGTTGGATTATGAATTTTTGCACTTACAAGCATATAGGCAGCCATAACTATCTCCTTAGAAATAAATTTATTTCAAATGAAATTTATGAATTAATATCAGTAGTAGTTTTATCATATCCTAAGCGAGATTCTCTAAAAGCGATATATACTGTGGAAAGTATAATTATAATTCCACCTAATAAAGTCCAAATACTAGGGATTTCCATAAAGATGATAAAACCAGCAAAACTTGCAAATATTATTCTTATATACTCTATAGGTGAAACAATTGTTGTATCAGCTAATTTTAATGCTCTTATAGTGCAGTTTATACTTAATGAACCGAATACAGCTAGCATGAAAAGTAAAATAAATTCTTTTAAGCTTGGCGTTACCCAATAAAATAGACACAAAGGAAGTATAAATAAGGATGATAGAAAACCTTGATAAAACATTAGGGTTGTAGGAGCCTCGGTAGAAGATAGTTTTTTTGTTGTAATCATTACTATCGCAAATATGAATGAACTGAATAAAGCAATCAAAACTGCTGGCTCAACATCACCAGAAGGTCTAATAGCAATTAAGATTCCCATAAAGCCTATAATTGTTGCTGACCATCGCCGCATCTTCACAACTTCATGTAAGAATAATATTGCTAGAGGAATCATAAATAATGGTCTGGAAAAACCTAGAGTTGTTACTAATGTTAGAGGAAGAACTGTAACGGCATAAAAACCACTAAGCATTGCCATAACTGCCAGCACTCCCCTAATTAAGTGCATTGTGAGTTTTTTAGTATATAAAGCTCTTATACCACCTCTTTTTACTATAAATGGACAAATGATTATTAATCCAAAAAAAGCTCTAAACCAAGCCACCTCAACAAAAGGGAGAGCATTTCCAAGATATTTAATTAAAACAGACATAGCTGTCATAAAAATCGTACCTAATAAAGCCCAAAAAATTGCTTTAGTTACATTTGGTATCTCAGCCCAAAAAGTGCGTATGTTCTTCATTATTTAATTTAGAAATAAGGATTATTGTGAAATTAAACTATTAGAATAATATGTAATGTCAAATTGATTTATTAAAAAAATTTTCTTCAATTATACTCTCTTCTTGTAATTCAATACTTTGAACCTCCTGATATTTATCATAACCCCAGCCATAAGAATCAAAAGAATTACATTTATCACAAATTGGAAGCCAAATATTATTTTTATGATCACAATTCATACATACCCATAACGGTAATGATAACTCTTTATCATAGGTATACCATTTTTTAGCTACTAAGGGACCATTCTCTTCTTCTTCAATTTTTCCCATCAAAATATAGCTGCGCTTATCAATTTTCCTTTCAATCAGAGATTTTAAAATTTCTTTTGCTTTATGATAATCTTTAATTAAATAATACGCTTCAGCCTTACTTAAACATACTTCAATATTTGTTTTATCAGAACGTTCTGACAGTTTAATAGTTTGTTTTAAAAATTTCGCCGGGCTTTCTAATTTATTAATATTCTTAAATAATTCGTATAAATCTGGATGAGGGTTTAAGTTCCATGTTTTTTCAATTACTTTATTTGCCCTTCTGTGCCTATTATTCCTATAATATAAATCTGCTAGATCTATAGACAGAGGAACTAAATTTGGAGACAGATCGAATGCCTCAGTATATTTTTTTAACTTAGCCGTTACCTGATCTTCTGCATAAAATTTTGCTTGCTGATAAATAGTTATTGAAATTTTTCTATTCAATTTAATACTATCTTCAAGATTAAACTGTTTACTATTTCTTAAAATCTTCTCAGCTTCTCTCCAATTACCTAATTTAGATTCTAATTTAAATAGATTATTTAAAATCCAATCAGACTTAGGGTTTAAAAGATATGCTCTTCTTGCATACTTAATCTTTTCACTCTCTAATTTTGCTTGAAGCATTAGACCCCTTAATCCGAGAAATTCTAATTCTTTGTGACCAAGCATTTGCTCGAAATAAGTGGTTGCCAATTTCTTATTATTATTAAGATGTGCTGAGTGGGCTGATAAAAGAATTCCTAGAGGTAGTAATGATTTTGGGACATGCTTAGTATCTCTAGATAGTTTTTCAGCTAACTCACGATCCCCGCTAATCAAAGCTACTATACCCTTATTTAGAGAATCTATACTCCTATCTTCTCTTCTGCTAATAATATTTTTTTTGATCTTATTCTTAGTTTTAATTACTGAAAAGATAAAATTATAAAATATGAAAGAAATTAAGACAATTATTGATAAAAAAACTAATGTCACTGAGATTGACGTTTTTATATCGTAGTCTAGCCAAATAATTCGAACTGAACCGGGTTTAGTGCCTACCCAACCTGCAATAAGAGACAAAAAAATTAAAATTATAGAAAATAAAAAAACTTTAAACATTAATTATTTCCTTCAGTTTTAAAATTTATATTTGCAATAATATTTATTAGATTTTCTACTTTGATTAATTTTTTACAGTGCTCTAACCATTCATTAAGTTTCTTATTATCTTTTACAGGAATTTTTTCTAATTCTAAAACTACTTCAGATAATTTATTTTGATAAAATAGAATTCTAGCTCTATTAAAAATATTTTCAATTAATGGAGCATCAGATTTTTTTAATTTTTTTATTGTAATCAATGAAGAAAAGTATTTAACCGGGCTTTCAAGTTTACTTATATTTATAGGTAAAATGTTTTCCTCCAGAATTGACCTCTCTATATCATTAAACAAGAATATAAGCTCATCTCTATTTTTTATACCTGTATTTAATTGGTTTTCAAGCTGTGACATTAAGTTTAAATAATTTATATCATTTAAACTTTCTATATCCATTTTTAAATTTATTAGAGATTTATCGATATCATAATTATTTTTTATTGAGTCTCTTAGTTTATAAATACTAGTAATAACTGAAAAATATTTTATTCTATTATTTAGATAAATTTCTATATTATTTAACCTATCATACATCAAAGAAATATTGTTAATTTTTTTATTTGTATCACTTATTTTTGAATTAATTGAAGCAAGATCACTGTAAATTTTTTTTTCATTTTTTTTTGTTAATAAATTATAATCGTTAATAAATTTTGTTGAAACTTTGTCAAAATTTATTATTTTTTCATCAATAATACTCAACCTAGATTCAAATAACTTTTGAAATTTTTTTTGATCATTAAATAAATTATTCTTTAAATTTTCAATATCTTTATTTTTCAGATCTTTTTCATTTCTACTTTTTTGTTCTTCAGATTCTAACTTTTTTTCAAAAAAACTCTTGCTAATTCTGTTACCATCTATTGACAAGTATTGAAAAAGAATAAACCCTAACAAAACTCCTAATGATAAAAAAACAAAATATGAAAAAAACCGAATAGATAAAGAGCCATTTTCAACTTTTATTTTATCGGAGTAAATTGTTTGGTTTCTTAGTCTTTCAGACTGATTTATCTTTCCCTTAGTATTTCTAGATTGAAAAATCATAGCCAATTATTTGCAGAGGTATGACAGTAAATCAATTAATGAGGCCTTATTTGATGTTGCTGAAACATAGGTCATTTTCCAATTTAATTTATTAACTTTCTCTGCTATTTTTTTGCTTAAACAAAATGCCCTTAGTTGTTCAGCAATATTATCTTTCCTTGCTTTTTTTAGTAAATCAGAAAATATAATAGCTGAACGGGGAGAAAAAAATAATACTCCATTTATAATACCATCTTCTAATTTTTTTAAAACCCCTTCTGACAAATAACTAATAGGATTAAGGTCATATAAAACTAAATTTTCTATCCTGTAACCATTAAACCTTAAGTATCTAGTAACATCATAATTCTGATATACTCCTGAAACATAAAGAAGTTTACCACTATTTTTATTTAAAGTTGAATTAATATTTTTACATAATTCACTCATACTATTATTACCAACAATTATATTCTTAAAACCTTGATTTTTGGCTTCTTGGGCAGAACCTTCACCAACAACGTATAAAGTTAATTCTCTTTCAGTAAAATTTTTCGCAAATGTTCTAATCCCATTCCTACTAGAAGTTAAAATATATTTAAATTCCTTAATATCTGGTAATACAGGATTTAAATTAATAAATTTAAAGATTGGAAAAATAGTAGTTTTGATTCCTATTTTATTTAAATCATTTGACAAAAGGTCTGCATCTTGCCTTGGCCTTATAATTAAAAGGTTTAATTCCATGATTCAATTATTCTAGAAGGAGTTATATCAATTAATTTTTTTCCAGCTTCAGATCCGATTAAGCCTGCATCCGATGCACTTCCCTTAGTTTTAATTGAAAAACATTCTTTACCATCAAGAGAATAAACCTCTGAACGTAAAATCATCGAGTCGTTTTTAATTTCTGCTAATCCACAAATTGGTGTATTACAAGTTGCGCCAAGTGATGATAATAAAGATCTCTCTGAGGTTAATTCTTTAAAAGTTTTTTTATCGTTTATATGTGAAATTAAGTTTCGAATTTTATTATTTTTCTCAGATATATTTATTCCGATAATACCCTGACCCAAGCATGGTAACATCGTGTCTAAATCAACAAGAAAACCCTCAGGCTTTATTCCTAGTCTTTTTAAACCTGCATACGCTAATACTGTAGCATCAAATTCTTTAGCATTAAGTCTGTCTATCCTACTAAGTATATTCCCTCTTAACTCGGCAAATTTAAGGTCTGGTTTAGTTCGAAGTAACTGAGCTTTTCTCCGCAAGGAAGAGGTGCCAATCAATGATCCTTTTCTTAGACTTTTTAAGTCTTTTGATGAATTATTTAATAAAAACTCTCTTGGATCTTCTCTTTCAATAACTCCTCCAATAATTAAACCTTTAGGTAACCTTGAATCAACATCTTTCATAGAATGTATTGCAATATCTATTCTATTTTCAATTAAAGCTTGATCTATTTCTTTAGTAAACAGGCCTTTACCACCAATATCTCTTAAAGGTTTATTTTTATACTTATCACCAGAAACCTCAATTTTTTTTACTTCTATAATTTCATTTATTGAAGGAAATGTGTGCTCTAGCTTTTTAATAACAAGCTCGGTTTGAGCCAATGCAAGAGCTGAACTTCTTGTCCCAATTATTAATTTATTTATATTATCTAATTTCATTAAATTAAATTCTAAATATTATGTTATAATCTCTATCTTTAACTTGAAAATACTGGATCTTCAATAATGATTGTACTAGGAATTGAAACTTCATGTGATGAAACCTCAGCATCAGTTGTTTCTAGTAATAAAAAAATTCTATCTAATATTATTTATTCCCAAATTGATATCCACAAGCCATTTGGAGGAGTAGTCCCAGAAATTGCATCTAGGTCTCACGTACAAAAAATAGACGAGGTTATCAAAATATCCTTAAAACAAGCTAATTTATCTATAGAAGATGTCGATGCAATTGCCGCTACAGCAGGGCCAGGACTTATCGGCGGACTTATTGTTGGGCTTTTGACATCCAAAGCAATGGCTATATCAGCAAATAAACCTCTAGTTGGCATTAACCACCTGGAAGCTCACGCTTTAACTCCAAGATTAACTAATAAAATAGATTTTCCATATCTTTTACTTCTAGTGTCAGGGGGCCATACCCAGATACTAGAAGTTAAAGGTATAAGAAAATATAAACTTCTTGGTGGAACAGTAGACGATGCATGCGGAGAATGCTTTGATAAGGTATCTAAATTATTAAACTTGGGATTTCCAGGGGGGCCTGCTATTGAGGAAGCGGCAAAAGAGGGTAATGAAAATTCTATTGATTTACCAAGACCAATGATTAACCATAAGAATTTAGACTTTTCTTTTTCTGGACTCAAAACTGCTGTATCAAATAAAATTTCACTAAATATGAATCAACAATTAAAAAATAATATAGCTGCTTCATTCCAAAAAGCAGTTGGCGATATATTTTATAAAAAAATTGAAAAAGCATCAGATTATTTTTTCAAGACTTATTCATTTAAGCCAAATATTGTTATATCAGGTGGGGTAGCATCCAACGAATATATAAAAAAAAGATTATTAGATCTATCAAGATTAAATAATGTCAATCTATACTCACCTCCAAAAAATCTATGTACGGATAATGGAGCGATGATTGCGTGGGCAGCTATAGAAAGACTTTTTGAAAATCCTTATATATGTGAATATGAAATAGAAGTAAATCCAAGATGGCAATTAAGTGGGCTAAATCAATAGCGGGGAAATGAATGGAAAAAGAATTTTTTGAAAAAAATAGGGTGGAAATTAAAAATGCATTTCCAACACCTATTATCATGACTTTACTACCTAATTTTGAGTCTATAAATAAAAAGCTTAAAAAAATAATTCTTGGCAGAGAAAAAAAAATTGGTAAATCAAAAGGCTATAGTAGCAATATTGGTGGTTGGCACTCAGATAGAGAAATGCAAAAATGGGGAGGAAAAGATTTTGAAGAAATAATTAAGGTAGCAAAAATATTAGCAAGTAAGAGCACAGCATTGAGAAATGGGAAACCCTCAAATTTTTCTTGGTCAATTAATGCATGGTCAAATATAAATAGAAAAGGAGACTCAAACGAATTTCATATTCATCCTGGTGCATTTTGGTCAGGAGTCTATTACGTTGATGATGGAGGCTGCTATCAAAATAAAAAATTTAATGGAGAATTTATAATTATGGATCCCAGAGGTTCTGGTCCCAGTATGTATTCACCTTTATACTGCTTTAATAGCCCAGGTGGAAATTCTGTTGGAGCAACCGAGCTATTACCACCTAGAAATGGAATTATACTATTATTCCCATCTTGGCTATACCATGGTGTAAGGCCATACAATGGTAACAGTGAACGTATATCAATTTCATTTAATTTAAGTATCCCTGATAATAATAATGAGTAATATTAAGATTGGAATTATTGGTGGTGGGGCATGGGGAACTGCTTTAGGATCAAATTTGAGTATCAAAAATAAAAATGTTCTCTTATGGTCGAGAAATAAAAAAGTAGTCAATTCAATAAATGAGTCTAATCTAAATAAAATATACCTACCAAGTATAAAACTGAATAAAAACCTAAGATCGACTAACTCAAAAGAAAAATTAAGAGATTGTGATGTTTTAATTTTTGCAGTTCCTACACAATATATTAGAAGCACATTAAATTTGTTTAAAAACATTATTTCAAAAAAAACTATTATTATTAACTGTTCAAAAGGGATAGAGATAAAAACTTTGTCATTTCCATCAAGTATTTTTAAAGAAGAAATACCAAATTCTCCTTTTGCAATATTATCCGGCCCTACTTTTGCATCCGAATTAGCGCAAGATTTACCATCTGCAATAACTTTAGCTTGTGAAGCTAACTTGTTACATAATGAATTAGCAAAAAAAATCCCATCAGATAGTTTAAGGTTTTATTTTTCTGACGACATAATTGGTGTAGAGTTGGGAGGATCTATAAAAAATGTAATAGCAATAGCTGCAGGAATTATTCATGGCGCTAACTTAGGAGAAAACGCTCGTGCGGCAATCATATCTAGGGGCTTAGCCGAAATAACCAGATTAGGTATCCCCCTTGGAGCTAGGACAGAAACTTTGATGGGGTTATCTGGCCTTGGAGATTTAATTCTGACTGCTAATTCCGTCAAATCAAGAAATTTTTCACTTGGAAGTGCTATAGGTCAAGGAATTAAACCAAATGAATTTTTATCGGAAAAGAATTCAATTGCTGAGGGTTTATTTACAACTGGAGCTGCAGTTTCTCTTGGCAATAAATTGAAAGTTGATATTCCTATAATTAAAGCAGTAAACTCAATTTTAAAAGTTGAAAAAAATCTTAATGATACATTAAAGGAATTTTTCTTAAGACCTCTAAAGTTTGAAAGCGAATAGACTAAATTATGAAACAATTTTGGCTTATAAAAACTGAACCTGATAACGATTGGTCTTGGTCTGACCAATTAAAGAAGAATATTGAACCTTGGGATGGTGTAAGAAATTATGCTGCGAGAAAAAATTTGCAATCTATGAAGAAAAATGATCTAGCATTTTTTTATCATTCTGGAAAAGATAAATGTATTATGGGCATAGTTAAAATAGTTAAAGAAGCATATCCAGATCCAAGCGATAAAAGTGGAAAATTTGTTATGGTTGATGTAAAAAGTTTTAAATCTTTTGCTACTCCTGTAACTCTAAGTAAAATTAAATCAATTAATGAGCTAGATAAGATGGTTCTTGTTAATAATTCAAGGCTTTCTGTTCAACCTGTTAAGAAAAGCGAATGGGAAATAATTTGCAAAATAGCAAAATAAGAATAATATGTTAGAAAATAAAAATATTATTTATATATCAGAAAACGGAGAAACAGATTTTTCACCAAAAAATATCATTCCAGGAAATTGTCAAGTCTTTAAGCATAATAGCAATTCAAAGAATTCTGAAATATTTCTTTTAAAATTACCACTGAAATTAAATAAAAAAGACCATAACGATTTATTTGCATACAAAAATATGTGCCCTCATCAGAAAATCTCTTTAGATTTGAAACCAGGAAACTTCTTTAACTACGACAAAACTGCTATACAGTGCTCGACTCATGGTGCTTTGTTTAAAATTGATGATGGTTTCTGTTTTAAAGGCCCTTGCTCAGGAAAATCACTAGAAAAAGTTGACTTCAAGATTAAAAATGACAAGATAATTTTTTTTCTGTAGATTAACAATATTATAATTTATTATATTTAAGAATTTATACTAATGGTTAAAGATAAAATATACCCTGTTACAGAAAATTGGAAGAAATCATCTTGGTGTAATAAAGAAAATTATATTAGTCTTTACAATGAATCTCTAAATTACCCTGAAAAATTTTGGAAAAAACAATCTGAACGTATTCACTGGATTAGTCCGTGGTCAAAACTCAATGAAGTCGATTTTAAAAATAATATAGATATAAATTGGTTTATAAACGGTAAACTTAACGCTTCATCAAATTGTATAGACAGACATTTACAAAAGAATGGGAATAAAATTGCAATTATTTGGGAAGGCGATGACCCAAAAAATTCAAAAAAAATTTCTTATAATGAGTTATATAGAGAAGTCTGTATTTTTGCTAATATTCTAAAGCTAAATAATGTTAAAAAGGGTGATCGTGTAACAATATATTTACCTATGATACCTGAAGCTGCATTTGCAATGTTAGCCTGTTCAAGGATTGGAGCAATTCATTCAGTTGTTTTTGGTGGTTTTTCTCCAGAAGCATTATCCGATAGAATTAAAGATTGCAATTCCACTTTTGTAATTACTGCAGATGAAGGAGTAAGAGGTGGTAAGAAAATACCTCTTAAAGAAAATGTTGATATAGCGTTACAAAAATGTCCAGAAATTAGAAATGTATTAATTATTAATCGGACTAATACAAGTATTGATTACATCAAAAATAGAGACTTAATATATTCTGATGAAAAGCAAAAAGTTACAGAAGAGTGCAATCCTGAAATAATGGATTCAGAAGATCCTTTATTTATTCTATATACATCTGGGTCTACCGGAAAACCTAAAGGTGTTATGCATACAACAGCTGGGTATCTAGTTTATGCATCATTAACGCATCATTATATTTTTGATTATCACAAAGATGATATTTTTTGGTGTACAGCTGACGTTGGTTGGGTGACTGGTCACAGTTATATTATTTATGGGCCGCTTTTGAATGGAGCTACAACAGTCATGTTTGAGGGTGTTCCTAACTACCCAAGCCCTTCACGTTTTTGGGAGATATGCGATAAACATAAAATTACCATTTTCTATACTGCTCCAACAGCAATTAGAGCCTTAATGAGAGAGGGCGAAAAGCCACTTATAAATACTAAAAGAAATACATTAAGATTACTTGGATCAGTCGGTGAACCAATTAATCCTGAGGCGTGGGAATGGTATTATAAAGAAGTTGGTAGATCAAAATGTCCCATTGTTGATACATGGTGGCAAACCGAAACTGGGGGTATTCTAATATCTGCCTTACCTGGTGCAATGGACCTTAAACCAGGATCAGCTTCTCTTCCATTTTTTGGAGTAGAACCTTTAATTCTAGATGATAAAGGCGTTGTTTTAGAGGGGCCATGCTCAGGCAACTTATGCTTTAAAAACTCTTGGCCAGGTCAAATGAGAACGGTCTACGGAAACCATAAAAGATTTAAAGAAACATATTTTGATCAATTTCCTGGAATGTATTTTACAGGAGATGGATGTAAAAGAGATAAAGATGGCTACTATTGGATAACTGGAAGGGTTGACGATGTAATTAATGTATCTGGACATAGGTTAGGAACCGCTGAAATTGAAAGCGCTCTTGTCTCCCACCCAAATGTTGCAGAATCTGCAGTAGTTGGATACCCACATCAGATAAAGGGCCAAGGGATATATGCATATGTTACATTGCAAGTTAGCATTAATTCATCTGATAAATTAAGAAAAGAGCTTATTAATTGGGTGAAAAAAGAAATTGGACCTATTGCTAGTCCTGACGTTATACATTGGTCTCCCAGTCTTCCAAAAACTAGATCAGGCAAAATTATGAGAAGAATATTACGAAAAATTGCTGAAGAACAATATAAAGAGTTAGGAGATACTTCAACTCTTGCAGATCCTAGTGTAGTAGAAGAACTGATAAATGAAAGAAAAAAATATTTATAGAATTAAAAATCTACTGCAATACCATTTACCTCCCAATCACCATACCTAGTTGGATCAAGTTTTTTTGTTTTTACATTATTATTATTTTTGATTTCACTATTGTGATTTTTTTCTTCTAGCTTAGGAGTTTTATTATTTTCTATATTTTGTATTTTTTTTTCAGTCATTATATAATCCATCAAAATGATATAATATTTAGCTATATTACATATATGTATAATACTCAATTTTTCAATAAAAGAAAGAATTTCATTTGGGGATAAAAAAAAATAATACCAGAGCTTTTTGTTTAAAAATACTCTATAAAATTTTACATAAAAATGTTTTCTTTTCTGACGCATTAATTAAGTATCAAAATGAGTTTGATGAATTTAATGATAATGATAAGAAATATATATATCAGCTGGTAGTTACATTAATACGAAGGTTAGGTTATATAGAAAAAATAATAAATTTGTATTTAGAAAAACCAATAAGAAATCCGGAGATAAAGATAGTTTTACAAATAGGGGTTGCACAGATTATTTATTTGCGTACTCCAAATTATGCTTCAGTAAATCAGACTGTTGGAATTATTAGACCTAAACTAAAGACTTTTAAGCCACTTGTTAATGCAATTTTGAGAAAAGTTATTAATAATCAAAAAGATTATATACACATAATTAATTCTACAGATCATATGCTTCCTGCATGGATTTTAAATAAATGGAAAAGAAATTATGGTAATGAAACAACTGAATTAATTATTAAAAGTATATTAAGCGAGCCATACCTAGATATATCAATAGATTTTTCACAAACTAAAATTTTTAAAAAATTTAATGCTAAACTTCTCCCTAATGGATCAATAAGGTTAAGAAAACATAATAAAATCTCCTCACTGCCTATGTATAAGGAAGGAAATTGGTGGGTTCAGGATGCAGCGGCAACAATACCTGCAAATCTTTTGTTGAATAGAATAAATAACAACCGTAAGAAAAAGTTAGTAATTGATGCCTGCGCTGCGCCTGGTGGAAAAAGTATTCAACTTTTAAGATCTGGTTTAAATGTTTTTTCAATTGATCATGATAAAAAAAGAATAGAGACTATGGTTAAAAATTTTAATAGAATGAATTTAAAACATAACATTATTAATACTAACTTTCTAAATTGGGAACCTACTAACCTTGATATTTCGGCTATACTTTTAGATGCACCCTGTAGTGGAACTGGAACTTTCAGACGTAACCCGGATATAATTTGGCATAGAAAAAAAAGTGATATTATGAAACTTAGTGAAATACAAATGGAGTTGTTAGAACATAGTTTTAAAATTCTAAAGGTTGGAGGAACTGTTGTTTATACAGTCTGCTCTATCGAACCTGAAGAAGGTATAAATATAGCAAAGAAAATACTTAATTTGCCCAACATAAAATTGTCAAAAATAACCAGTGAAGAAATACCAAAATTGAAAGAATCAATTACAAATGAAGGTTTTGTACAAATACTACCCCATTATTGGAGTGAATTTGGAGGGCTTGATGGTTTTTTTATTGCCCGATTTGAAAAAAAGTGATTTTAGTAAACAGTTAAAAAAAATATTTAATAATTAATACAATGAAAAAAAACTTACTTATTGCACCTTCTATTCTGTCCTCTGATTTCTCGCGGCTAGGTGATGAAATTAGTGATATTACAAATGCTGGAGCTGACATGATACATATCGATGTAATGGATGGTCATTTTGTCCCAAACCTTACAATTGGACCGGATATCATTAAGTCAATTCGGAATCATACTGATTTAATGTTTGATGTTCATCTAATGATTGAAAATGTTGATAAATATATACCCATATACTCTAATGCGGGCGCAGATATAATTACTATTCATTCTGAAGTCAGTAAAAATATTTCAAATTCTATTAAATTAATACAAAACCACGGTAAAAAAGCTGGTTTGGCTTTCAATCCAAGCTCTTCTATAGAGATTCTCAATGAAGTTATTGAAAAATTAGATCTTGTTCTCATTATGACTGTTAATCCTGGCTTTGGAGGACAAAGTTTTATGAATGATCAATTAGAAAAAATTGTAGCTACAAAAAAAATTATTGATAAAAGCAACAGTTATACTCTTCTTGAAGTAGATGGTGGGATTAATGAAAATAATATTCAAGATGTAGTTAATTGCGGAGCAAATACAATTGTTGCCGGGTCATCTATATTTAATGGAACTAAAGATGATTATAAAATGAATATCGAGAAACTTCGTATTTATTAATAGGAATATTAGACTTAATTATAAAATGTCAAAAGAAAATGCTCTGCATAGATTAATTTTCAGTTCGAAAATTTATAATAGTACATTAAAAGAAAAGAAAATTAAAAGTACTTCAAAGATTGAAATAGAAACTTATCCTGGAAGCATTGAAATTGGAAATCATATCTTTCAAGGTAAACTTACCCTATCTGGTCATACTATTGATCTTAGAGATAAGCTCCCCTGGGAGATCAGAGCCACAAGAGAATGGAACAAAGAATTTCATAGTTTTTTTTGGCTGCATCACCTTAGAGCTTCAAATACTATTGCAGCAAGCAGATTCTCACAAACAATAATAAAAAAATGGATTATGGAATTTAATAATTGGAATGAATTAACATGGCATATTTCATTAATTGCAATGAGAATTGAGAGCTGGGTTTTAAATTATAATTTTATTATCAAAGATGCGGACCAAAAATTCATTGATATTTTTTTTGACTCAATACAGAAACAATCAAAACATCTTTTGAGATGGAATACATTGAACAATAATAATATTGACTACCTTCAAACTAGGCTTAGTCTTTACTTATGGGGTGTTTTAAAAAATAAAAAAAAATTTTCACAAAAAGCAGTAAAATTAATAAATATTCAAATAGAAAAAAATTTTAAGGATAAAAATCTATTTGACTGTTCAAATGCTACAGAAGCATTAACTTTATTAAGAATATTATCATTACTTAAAATAATTAATCAGCAAACTTTTAATCTTACAATTAATCATTTAGATGATCTTGTGGATTATTTTTTGAGAGTAATAATAACTTTAATGCATAATGATGAAAAATTATCAATTTTTAACGGTAGTTTTGAAAATAATGATGATTTTAAAATTATACTAAAAAATTTAAATAAGGTAAAAAATGATATCGAAACTCTTGTTAGTTTATCAAGTTTAGGGTTTGAAAAAATAAGTTTTAAAAGATTATCAATTATCATCAAGTCAGGTAAATTTAATTCCTCTAGAAACTATCTTGGTCCTTTAAGTTTTGAAGCATCTATTGGTAAAGAAAGATTAGTTGTTAACTGTGGTACCTTTTCAGGGGAAGATAAAACATGGGAAAAATTATCAAAAAATAACCATGCTTATTCAACTATTACAATTAATGATTCTAATCCAGATTTTGTGACAGAAAAAAAATTTTTTGAGCCTCCATTAAGAGGTGATGAAGATACAAACTCTTGGTTAGAGGTAAGACATCACGGGTATAGAAAAAAATTTGGGATTATTCATGTCAGAAGAATCCATATTTACCATGATGGAATGGAGATAGTTGGAAATGATTCAATTATTGCAATTGATAATTTAATTAAAAATGATAAATATCACGCAGTATTGAGGTTTCATCTTCATCCATTAGTATCTGCTTCTAGGACCGGGAATATTGATGAAGTTTTATTAAGGCTTAACAAAGGCCCTGGTTGGTTATTTAAAGTTAATTTACAAAAAGCAAAAGTCGATGAGAGTGTTTATATGGGGATAAAAGGAGAAATGAAAAGATCTCAGCAAATAGTTGTTGAATTTGATATTGATTCTCCAAAACAAGAGATATTATGGAAATTTATACGTCTTCCTGAAAGAGAGTTACACTAGATGTGCGGGATTGTCGGAATTTTAGATAGATTTAATAATTTTTCTACTGAAATATTAAACGCAACTGTAAAGTCTATGTCGAATAGAGTAAATCATAGAGGGCCAGACTCATCAGGCTTATGGTTTGATGATAAATATGGAATATCTATCGGCCATGAAAGATTATCTATAATTGATTTATCTGAACGTGGCTCACAACCAATGATGTCATCTGATGAAAGATTTGTAATCGCTTATAATGGTGAAATTTATAATAGTGAAGACATAAGAACTGAACTTTCAAACTACAAGGTTAAATTTAGAGGAAATTCTGATACTGAAACCTTATTGGAGGCTATAAGAACTTGGGGACTTGAAAATGCCCTTAATAAATTAATTGGAATGTTTGCATTTGCACTATGGGATAAAAAAAATAAGACACTACAATTAGTAAGAGATAGATTGGGGATAAAACCTTTATATTGGGGCAACTTTGGAAAAATCGTTGCTTTTGCATCTGAGATCCAATCGTTTGAAGAAATACCAAGAGTAGCACTTTCAATAAATAGAGATGCTCTTAAAAGCCTCGTGAAGTATAATTATATTTCATCACCACTTTCAATTTATGATAATATTTATAAACTGGAACCAGGCTCTATACTTACAATCCAGCCTAATGGTTGTAAGGAGATAAGAAAATTTTGGGATGTAAAACATCTTTCAAATAATTTTAATTCTTATAAAGATCCAAAAGAAACTGAAGAAGAAATTGAAAGCTTAATTACTGACTCAATCAAACGTAGGATGATATCAGATGTTCCATTAGGTGCTTTTCTCTCTGGAGGTATAGATTCTTCTTTAGTAGTAGCTTTAATGCAAAAAGAGAGTCCGAGGCCAATTAAAACTTTTACGATTGGTTTTAATAATCAAGATTACAATGAAGCAATATATGCAAAAAAAATTGCAGGGTACTTAGGCACAGACCATACTGAGCATTATATCTCTGAGTCAGAAGCTCAAATAATTATTAACAGACTTCCATATATTTTTGATGAGCCATTTGCTGATGTTTCTCAAATTCCAACTTATTTTGTTTCAGAATTAGCAAAAAAGTCAGTTTCTGTCGTTCTTTCTGGTGATGGAGGAGATGAAGTATTTGCTGGCTATACTCGTTACATTTGGTCTAGTCAATATTCCAATAAAATTAAAATTATTCCAAGAAAAATTAGAACCGTAATTAGTGATATTATTCTAAACACCTCCCCAAATATAACTAATAAAATATCTAAATTTATACCAAATAAATTCAGACCACCTCAAGCATCTGATAGATTAATAAAACTTGCTTCAATATTTGATATTGATGATCAATCAATTGTATATAATAAGCTTATATCACAATGGCAAAAACCACATGAAATTGTAATTAGTGAAGAAGGTGAAGAATTCAAAGAAAGTATAAATTTTGAATCATCAAAAAGTAATTTATATAATATGCAAGTACTAGATCTTACAAACTATCTTCCAAATGATATCCTAACTAAGCTTGATAGAACTTCAATGTCATTAAGTTTAGAAGCTCGCGTTCCTCTTATTGACCACAGAATAATTGAAAGAGCAATCAATCTTCCTGACAAAATGAAAATTAGCAAAGGAAAGGGTAAAAAATTGTTAAGAAGTATTTTATCAAAACATTTACCTGTTAATTATATAAATAGACCAAAACAAGGCTTCACAGTACCTTTAGGAGACTGGCTAAGAGGTCCGTTGCAGGAGTGGGCTGAAGATTTGCTATCTGAAGAAAAAATTATTAAGGAAGGTTTTTTTGACTCAAGTAAAGTTAAGAGCTACTGGAATGAACATAAATCAGGCACTTTTAATAGACAAAACCAACTTTGGAGTATTCTTATGTTTCAATCATGGTTATCTAAATAATAAGTTATGTATAAAAATCTAAAAATATTTATTGTTTTAAATGATTTACCTTTTTTTATAACACATAGATTACCTTTAGCATTAGAAGCTAAAAAAAATGGCTTAGAAGTTCATGTTCTCGCGCCTTATCATAAAAAAAGTTTAGAAATTATAAACGAATACAATATTCAGTTTCATAGCATACCTCTAAAAAGAGGTGGGAAAAATCTTTTTTTGGAATTAAAATTATTTATTTCTATTTGGAGACTAATTTCAAAAAATAAACCAAATCTAATTCATTTTGTATCAATGAAGCCAGTCTTGTATGGTGGCATAATAGCAAGGCTTCTTAATATACAAGGAACTGTCAATGCTATAACTGGGCTTGGTTTTTTATTTGTAACATCAAATTTTTTAAATAAAATAATTAGAAAATTTGTTTTACTTATTTATAAATTCTCACTTAACCACAAAAACAGTATCTCGATTTTTCAAAATAGCGATGACCTAGAGCTTTTTATAGACAGAAACTTAGTAGATAGAACAAAAACTGTTATGATTAAAGGTTGTGGAGTAGATGTAGATGTATTTACTCCAATAAATAAATTCGTTGATAATAGAATTATTATGTTTCCTGCTAGGATCATAGGAGATAAAGGGGCTAATGAGTTCTTTGATGCTGCAAAAATTTTAAAAAATGAAGGTATTATTGCAAGATTTGTAATAGTTGGGCGAACTGATCCTGATAATCCTACAAATATAGACGAGATAAAAATTAAAAAACTTATAGAAGAGAATATCATAGAATGGTGGGGCTTCTCTGAAAATATGAGTGAAACACTCTCTAAAGCAACAATTATTTGCCTTCCCTCATATAGAGAAGGATTACCGAAAGTGCTTATTGAAGCTGCTGCTTTAGAAAAACCAATAGTAACGACTGATGTACCTGGCTGTAGAGAAATTGTAATTAATGAAAGAAATGGCCTATTAGTACCTGTAAGAGATAGCAAAAATTTATCTTTAGCATTAAAAAAACTTATTGAGAATAAAGATATGCAAAAAGAAATGGGGATAGAAGGTAGAAAACTGGTAGTAAAAAATTTTACTTCCAAGGATTTTATTTTTAGATCTATGAATGTTTATGAAACTATACTAAAAAAAATAGATTAATTTTGAACTATAAAAGAAACAAATTATAAAATGTTTTGGTATATTGGGTTTATATCTGTGTTAACTTTTCTACTTTCATTCTTTGGATGTAGACTTGCTATTGGCGTATTGTCTAAAAAAAAAATACTTGATAAACCTAACTTAAGATCTAGCCACTCAACAGCAATACCGATCGGTGCTGGTGTAGTAATCATATTTATAATTTTGCTTTATATATTTTTATTCACTTCAATTAATTTTTTTATATATAGTTCTTTTGATTTTTCAAATTTACTTTTATTTATATCAGTTTTAACACTAGGATATATTTCCTGGAGAGATGACTTGAATAGCACTTCAAGATTTTTCAGAATAATTTTTCATATTATAGCTGCTGGAATTGGTGTAAATTGTTTATCAGAACCCGGAATTGTTTTCCAAGGAATATTCCCAAACTTTATAGATATCATACTAACTATTATATTGTGGGTATGGATAATTAATCTTACAAATTTTATGGATGGCATCGATGGTATTACTAGTATTGAGGGTATTAGTATTTTTTTTGGATCACTAATTATCTTCTTATTAATTGGAGAAACTTTAGAATTTAATAATAGTTCATTTATCACAACTTTCTTGATTATAATTACTTGTGCGCTAATTGGTTTCCTTTTTTGGAATTGGTATCCTGCAAAAATTTTTTTAGGTGATGTTGGCTCTATACCTATTGGATTCCTTATAGGTTGGATTATATTTGAGCTAGCTATTATTGAACTTTGGCATGTAAGTTTACTTTTACCAATGTATTATTTTTTCGACTCAACCTTGACTTTATTAAATAGAATGTTTAGAAGAGAAAAAATTTTTGATGCACATAGAAAACATTTTTATCAAAAGGTAACTAATATCTATCAGCATTCAAAAATAGTGATATACATATCAATCTTAAATACCTTTTTGATTATTCTCTCTATTGTCGGAACTTTGAATAACAACTTAAAAAATATTGTAGTTTTCATAGGATTAATATTAACATCATTAATGGTTTTATTTTTTCAAATAGCCTCAAAGAGATTCAAATGAAATATTCAAATCAAATACCATTTTTAAGGGTCTTTGTCGTCGCGGCTCATGATCTAATTATGGCATGCTTGGCATTTGAGATTTCTATTTTAGCTAGATATGAAATAATTGGGTACCCACAAGAAATATTTTTTTTATGGCCTGGAACATTATCTTTTGTTTTAATCTGCTCCTTTACTTTCTGGAAATTAGGTCTTTATAGAGGTTTATGGCATTATGCTTCAATTACAGACCTTTTAACTATAGCTAAGGCAGTAACATTTTCTATACTTTTATTTATCCCACTTATGTTCCTAATAACTAGATTAGAGTCCTTCCCAAGAACTGCTCTATTTTTTCTCTTTCCACTCTTAGTTATTTTTCTATCTACTCCGAGATTATTATATAGAATAATCAAAGATAGAAATTTAGAAAATATTTTTGAAAAAAATACTAAAAATAAAATACAAGTTCTGATGGTTGGCGCAGATAACGAAAGTGAGAGATTTATCAGAGAGGCAAATAGGCATAGCTCATCTCCATATAAAGTTATAGGAATAATTGATAATTCTTCTAAAAATATAGGAAGAGATATTAGAGGTGTACGAGTATGGGGAACATTAATTGACTTAGAAAAGATTATTTTGAAACTTAATTCCAAGAATTTAAACCCACAAAAAATAATACTTTCAAATTCTAAAATAAATCCTGATAAATTAAATTCCTTGTTAAATAATTCACAAAGGCTGGGGCTAACAGTTTCAAAACTTCCTAGAATAACCGAACTCTTTAATGCTGACAGGACTGATAAACTTAACCTTCCAATTTACTCTACTCTTCAACCATTAGCTCTTGAAGATCTTTTACAGAGGCCTCAACAAATTCTTAATAATGATAGAATCGACTCTATGTTCAATAATCAGAAAATCTTGGTTACCGGTGCTGGAGGAACTATCGGTTCAGAGATAGTTAGACAAATTATAAACTTAAACCCATCTAAAATATGTATTTTAGATAATAACGAGTTTGCTTTATATAAAATAGAAACAGAAATTAATGAAAGATATCCTAATTTGAATAAGTCTATTATATTAGGTGATATAAAAAATAATAATGTTATAAATAGAATTTTTGATGATTTTAAACCAGATATTGTTTTCCATGCAGCCGCACTTAAGCATGTGCCACTTGTAGAAGATAATCCAACTGAAGCTATTAAAACGAATATCCTGGGAACTAAAAATATAGCAAATGCAGCAAAAAACTCAGACTGTAAAGTTATGGTATTTATATCAAGCGATAAAGCTGTCTACCCTTCTAGTATTATGGGCCAGACTAAGAGGATTGCAGAGTATTATTGTCAGTCACTAGCTTTATCATCAAAAAAAGAGTCAAAAAATACTTCATTTGTAATTGTTAGGTTTGGAAATGTTCTCGGTTCTACTGGTTCAGTTGTGCCATTATTTCAAAGACAAATAGCACTTGGAGGCCCAATTACAGTTACTCACCCAGATGTAACTAGATATTTTATGACATCCAAAGAAGCAGTAAAATTAGTTTTGCATGCTTCAACTATCCAAGAAAATGATGAGTATTTAAATAGAATATTTATATTAGACATGGGAGAACCTATTAAAATTCAAGATTTAGCCAGGCAACTAATCAGAATGGAGGGCCTTGAGCCTGATAAAGATATAAAAATAAGTTATATAGGTTTAAGGCAGGGTGAAAAAATTCATGAATCATTGTTTTATGATGAGGAAGTTTTAGTAGAAACAAAAATTGCAGGGATAAGAGAAGCAAAACTTTTTGCCCCTGATTTAAATGAAATTAACACACATTTAGAACATTTAAAAACTTTATCAGACGCTGGTAAAAGCAACAATGCAATAAAATTACTAAATAAAATGGTTAACGAATATACTAAACCTATTAATTAATGTTTTTTAATTCAATTGGGAGCACAAATGAAAATTAGAAGAGCACTAATATCTGTTTCAAATAAAACTGGACTGGTAGGATTCGTAAGAAGACTTGTTAAACATGATGTAGAAATACTTTCTACAGGAGGAACAGCATCAGAATTAAGAAATCATGATATTGAAATTAGAGATGTATCAAATTACACAAAATTTCCTGAAATAATGAATGGTAGGGTTAAAACACTTCATCCTCTTATACACGGTGGAATTTTAGCTATAAGAAAAAATGAAAAACACCTAAATGATGCAAAAAATAATTCTATAGAATTTATTGATCTAGTAATAATAAATCTTTATCCATTTGAAGAAACTATAAAAAGAGATAATTCTTATAATGAATGTATAGAAAATATTGATATAGGTGGACCAGCTATGATAAGAAGCGCTGCAAAAAACCATGAATTTATCACAGTTATAACTGACCCGAATGATTACAATAAATTATTAGATGAGATGGAAAGCAATTCAAGTGGAACGACCTTGAATTTTAGAAAATCTATGGCTATCAAAGCATTTAAAAAAACAACTGAATACGATAAAAATATTTATAGATGGCTTTCCGGTTTTACTGATAATAAAGTTGATGAAGAATATTTTCCTCTAAATTTAGATCTTAATTTAAAAAGAAAGTCTATTCTAAGATATGGTGAAAACCCTCATCAAAAAGCAGCAATCTATTTTGATGAACCTGAACAAAACAGTATTTTTTCTTCCAAACAATTACATGGCAAGCCATTAAGTTATAATAATATAAATGATACTGAGGCAGCAGTTGAGATAATTAACGAATTAGAATTCTTTGATCTGCCAACAGTAGTAATTATAAAACATGCTAATCCATGTGGTATAGCGATTAATAAAAGTCTAAAAAAAGCTTATGAAAATGCTCTTAAGTGTGACCCTATAAGTGCATTTGGGGGGATAATAGCTACAAATAGAAAAATTGATAAAAGTATCGCAGAGAAATTAGCTAAAATTTTTACAGAGGTAATTATTGCTCCGGAGTATGAAGATGAAGCGTTAACAATACTTCAAAAAAATCAAAATCTAAGAATTTTAGAGAATAAAAATCTAGTAAAATTAGTATATGGTAAACATTTAATTAAATCTATTTCCGGAGGATATCTAGTGCAAGATAGAGATACAACTTCAGTTTCTAGAAATAATTTAGAAGTAGTTACAAATTTAAATCCTAATGTTGAACAAACTAATGACCTACTATTTGCTTTTAAAGTAGCTAAACATGTTAAGTCTAATGCAATAGTATATGCAAAAAATCTAGCAACCGTTGGAATTGGTGCTGGGCAAATGAGTAGATTAGACTCAGCTTTTATTGCAGCGCATAAATCTGATATTGCTGCCAAGGAAGCAAAATTATCTGAAAAGTTAACTAATAACTCTGTTGCAGCATCAGATGCTTTTTTCCCTTTTCCTGACGGACTAGAAACTGTAGTTAAAGCCGGTGCAAAGGCTGTTATTCAACCTGGCGGATCAATTAAAGATAAAGATGTTATTAAGGCTGCTAATAAACTTAAAATTGCTATGGTATTTTGTGGAATAAGACATTTTAAACACTAAAATATTAATAAAATACAAAATACTTTTGTTAGTCTTTTTAATATCTGGAAATAAGATTTAGCTTAGTATATAAGTTATGATTAGTATTTTTATATAAATTAATTAAATGGCGAGGAATGTAAAATGGCAGTATCTGATCATGTTGATCTCCAAGGTTTTATGGATGGGGTAAAAAAAAGAAATCCTGGTGAGAATGAATTTCATCAAGCAGTTTATGAAGTTGCTCAGTACATATTCGATTATATAAAAGATAAGGAAATTTATCATGAGCATCAAATTCTTAGAAGGATCGCTGAACCAGATAGAGTAGTTAGTTTTAGAGTATGCTGGGAAGACGATAATGGAAATGTTAGAGTCCAAAGAGGTTATAGGGTTCAAAATAATAACGCTATAGGCCCATACAAGGGTGGATTAAGGTTTCATCCCAGTGTTAATCAAAGTATTTTAAAGTTTTTAGCATTTGAACAAACCTTCAAAAATAGTCTTACTGGTTTGCCTATGGGGGGAGGCAAAGGTGGTTCTGACTTTAATCCAAAAGGAAAATCTGACAATGAAGTTATGAGATTTTGTCAATCTTTTATGACAGAACTATACAGACATGTGGGAGTTGATGTTGATGTACCTGCTGGAGATATAGGGGTTGGGGCAAGAGAAATTGGCTATATGTTTGGACAATATAAGAGAATCACCAATCAATATACAGGGGTACTTACTGGAAAAGGCCTTGAATATGGAGGAAGCCTAGTTAGAACTGAAGCAACTGGCTATGGTGCAGTTTATTTCTTAGAGGACATGTTAAAGCAAGCAGGCACAGCTATTGAAGGCAAAAAAGCTATAATCTCCGGTTCTGGAAATGTAGCTACGCATGCAGCAGAAAAAATATTGCATCGAGGAGGAATACCACTCACTTTATCAGATTCTGAGGGTTTTATTTACGATCCTTCAGGAATTACACAAGAAAAACTTGATTGGGTTAAGGAGCTTAAGACTATAAAAAGAGGAAGAATAAGTGAATATGCCAGTCAATTCAAAGGCTCAGAGTTTCATAAAGGAAAAAGACCTTGGATAGTTGAAGCTGACTTAGCTCTTCCTTGTGCTACTCAAAATGAAATATCAACAGATGAAGCAAAAGTTATGATTAGTAATGGCATTAAAGCCATTTCAGAAGGCGCGAATATGCCTACTGAACAAGACGGTATTCATGCTTTTCTAGATGCTAAGGTCCTTTTTGGTCCATCAAAAGCAGCTAATGCTGGAGGGGTAGCCGTTTCAGGTTTAGAAATAACACAAAACCTTCAGAGGTTATCATGGACAAGTGAAGATCTTCAAAAACAACTTAAATCAATTATGCATAGTATTCACGATCAATGCGTAGAATACGGTAAAGAGAATAATGAGAATTTTGTTGATTATGTTAAAGGAGCAAACCTAGCAGGTTTCATAAAAGTAGCCAATGCAATGATTGCATATGGAGTTGTTTAGACTATATTTCTGGATAGAAGAAAACTTATCTTAGCTTTTCTTCTATCCTAATATTTTTTCTACCCATAAACTTGTTTCTTCTGGCAGGTCTATCCATAATTTTTCGTCATCCTGGATTAGTTTTTCTTTATATTTAAAGTGTGGATGAGTTGTGCTTCCAGCAAAATTTATATTTACCTTGGAAGATTTTATCAAAAGATTTTCATCAACATTTGATAACATACGACACATTTTATGCCAATTTTTTTCAGATTTTAATAATGCAACAACTCTTCTATGCAAATAATTAATATCTAGATTACTTTTATTAAGAATTAGATTTTCTCTCTTATTGCTATACCATGGGTAGAAAAGAGATTGATCTCTTATAAAATTCCAGCATTTAATTAAATGCTCTCCGTATCTTTCGGGGTTAATTTCAAAAGAAAACTTATCATAAAATTCTTTCTTATCCGTATTTGAAAAATATTGAAAATTTACCAAACATAGTTTATTAACTTTATCAGATAAATTATTACAAGTTTTCAAAGAAATAGCACTGCTATTTTGCATTGAAATAAAATCAAAATCATCAATACCAATTTTTCTAATTGCATTGCTTAAAAGTTCTGAAATAGAATCTATATTAAAATCTGTATCTAAATCAAGATTATTAGACTCACCATGTCCAGGTAAGTCAAAAGCAATGGCATTAACATTTGAATTTGAATATCTCGTTAAAGAATTATTATCATCTCCTAATTCATGCTGAAAAATTACAGGTCTACTTTTCCCATTAATTCTCTTTATATTTAATTGCACCCCGTCCAGATCTATAAAATCCTGCCAATAACTATCTGTCAAAGGTTTAGGATCTTGAAAATGTGGTGTATCACCAGAAGCATATTTTACAAATATACTTTCAAGCCATTCAGTAACCTCATTACCTCTTTTATCTCTTAACATTTCGATTTGAACACAAGAGGGAAGATTTTCTGGTAGTCTTGGAATAAATCGAACTGTAGGATCCCAGTCAGATGCACATATAATTGTTGGCGACCTAAATGTTTTTGCCACCTTGTCACCTTCAAACATAAAAGCAGCGCCATATGGTTTTCTATATTCATCACCGGAACGAAAAAATTCCATTAGATTTTCCTGAATTTGATCTGGAACAGGCAAATTTGATTGCATTCTAGTTTCTTGAGAAATCTTATACCATGGGAAAAAAATATGTTGTTCACGAAGTCTTGACCAAGACCAAAGTAAGTGCCCTCCAGCCCAATTATATTCTAAAGGGGTTAAGTAATTGCTCATAATATCATTTCGCTCTTCATCATTAAGAGCAACAAAACCATTTAAAACTGCAACATTTACTCTTTCTGGAAATTGACTAGCAAATGAACCTCCCACAGATGCTCCAGTATGAAAGCCATAGACACAAACCTTTTCTATACCAAGCTCATCAAGAAAAATTTTAATATTTCTACCGTAATCAATCATGGTTGGGGTTTTTTCTTTTAAAGGATCTGAGTTACCATTACCCGGAGTATCTGGTGCTATACATGTAAAGTTTTTCTTTAAGCCATTGATGACTGGGATAAGTTCTTTAGAGGATTTGGGCGATTGATGAAGAAGTAAAACTGGAGGGCCCTTTCCGGCTTTTCGATAGTGAATCTGTCTTTTGTTTTCTAAAGTTAGAAAGTGTCTAGTAATTCTATTCGGGTCTTCACTCATAATTGAATATCTCCCTACATAAATTATATACCAGGTAAAACAAATTTATCTGAAAAATTTTTAATATCATTTTTCAAACCTGTTAAAGATTTAAGATTTTCTTTTTCCTTTAAAATTTTGGAAATCCATTTTGCAATTATCTTCATATCTTCTTCCTCCATACCTCTTGTTGTTACAGCAGGAGTTCCCAGCCTTATACCACTAGGCCTTAGAGGAGGATTAGGATCATCTGGAATAACTTGTTTATTTGTTGTTATTCCATATTCATCAAGTAGTTCCTCTGCTTTTTTTCCGTCTAAGCCTAAACTTTTTACAGTATCAATTACAATAAGGTGGTTTTCTGTTCCACCGGTAATTAAATCAAAGCCTTCTGCTAAAAGTTCTTCAGCTAGTTTTTTTGCATTTTTTAATACCATTAGGGCATAGTTATTAAACTCACTAGTTGCCACCTTCTTCATTGTCAGCGCAGTTGCAGCTACTTGATTCATATGAGGCCCACCTTGTAATCCTGGAAAAATAGAAGAGTCTATTTTTTTAGCATGTTCTTTCTTTGACAAAATAAGCCCACCTCTTGGACCACGCATTGATTTATGAGTTGTAGTAGTCATAAAATCAAAGCCGGCATCCAAAGGGTTATTAAGATGATTTGTTGCAATCCAACCTCCGATATGTGAAACATCAGCCATAGTTAAAGCACCCACTTTGTCTGCGATAGATTTGAATTTTGTGTAATCAAGGTCTTTAGGATATGAGGAATGGCCACAAAGTAATATTTTTGGTTTATACCTTAATGTTAAATCCTCTACTTCATCCCAATCTATGATCCCACCTTTATTAATGATAGTTTTGTATCTTAAAAAATTATAAATCTTTCCCATGTGAGAAACAGGTGCACCATGAGTTAGATGACCTCCATGAGATAATTCCATTCCAAGAACAGTATCTCCCGGATCAAGATAGGCATGATATATTGCTTGGTTCATTGCTGAACCTGATAATGGCTGAACATTTGCATGCTCTCCTCGGAAAATTTTTTTAGCTCTCTCCCTTGCAAGATCTTCAATTATATCAGTGTAATCTTGCCCACCATAATATCTTTTACCAGGATAACCTTCAGAATATTTGTTTGTAAAAGCAGAGCCTAACAAAGCCAAGACTTCTGGAAAGGCAAAGTTTTCTGACGGAATAAGTTCTATACCAAACCTTTGTCTTTTTTCTTCTCCGACAAGAGCATTAAATACTTCTGGGTCAGTATTTTGTAAATAAGACCTGTTTTTTTCTAAAACACTATCTAGCATATATTTTCCAGTACAAAAAAGTTACTTTAATGGGTTATCTTGAGTGCTCATAAAAATCCATATTCTATATATTTTATTTTTTTTAAAATAAAATACATTAACGTTGGAACCTGAGTCCTCCGTATTATCTTTATCATAAATTTTCCAGTCAAATTTTAGAACGATTGACTGCCTCTCCTCATCTACTATAGATCTAAAATTACCATGCCATAGTTTATTATAGTTATTAAAATAGCCAGATAACATATTTGATACTTCATCTACACCATTGTGAGTAAGATGATCTGTAACAATATTTATACAAATATCATGATCTAATAATGAAATAACCTCATCAAGATTTTTCTTATCAACATTTCCGAAATATTTATTTATAGCTATATCTTCAAGTTCACTGGAATTAAGTGTATTCATTGATTCAACTTTCTAACTCATCTACAACTGTTCGATGTTTATTTATTTTCATTGTTACATGTTCACCAGAGGTTATTTTTGAATATTTTGCTGATTCTCCAGGCTTTATACAGGTTGGGATACATTCAATAATAGCATCATAATTTGGTTGATGAAAAAATGTCATAGAAGTTTTGGAAATATTGGATTTATCTTCAGGTGGGTTTACAACTCTATGCATTGTTGAAACCCATTTATCATTTGTCCATTCAGCCATCAAGTCACCCAAATTTACCACAAAAGCGCCGTCAATCCATGGAACAGGGTCCCAATTTCCATTTTTATTCAATATTTCTAGACCACCAACATCTGTATTAGTCTGAACAATAGTTAAACTGCCATAATCAGAATGAGCACCTGCCCTTAGTTGATTTTTTCTTGGCTTATTTATCTCTTGCCCAGGATAATGAATTACAGAGAAATTAGTTATATGCTTATCTATTTTATCTTTGAACCAGTTTTCTTCCAAGCCTAGAGCAATTGCAAAAATTTTCATTAAATCTTTTGATAGCCTCTCCATTTCTGAATAGTAATCTTCAAATACTTTTTGCATATTCTTAGGATATGAAGGCCAAAAATTTGGAGCAAAATACCTGGCTCCAGCTTCACCAAAATGGTATTCATCACTCTCGTGATGAAACGGCCCAATCGAAAAAGATTCTTTCAAATCTGGAGGAGACATTTCATCCAAACTGTTGGCTAAATTTTCAGATCCAAATGAAGTGTAACCTCTATATCTGTCTGGGGGCATTTTATATTTCATTTTTTCCCATATAGGTCTATTGAAATACTCTTCACTTACTTTATACATCGATTCAATAAGAGTTTTATCAACGCCATGTCCTGTGATTACTAAAAAACCAATATCTGAACAGGCCTCGTCAACTTTACTTGCGACAGTCGCTTTTTGAGAATCATTTCCCTTCAGAAATGGCTGAATATCAATAATTGGAACTGTTTTCATCAAACCCTCATTCTCTATTTTGGAGCGGGCGATGAGATTCGAACTCACGACATCAACCTTGGCAAGGTTGCGCTCTACCCCTGAGCTACGCCCGCAAATATTGCATTGATTTATACTTATATGCTAATTTTATACATATAAAAATATAAAAAAACAAAAAATAACCAAATTTTTTATTTTTTTCACATGATATTTACTTACATAAATAAAATGACAGAAATATTAAAAAAAGAGCAAGAATTATTTAATTTATTTAAATTGATCGATATAAGTTTTAAAACTTATCGACATGAGGCCCTTTACACAGTTGAGGACAGCCAAAAATTCCGAGGAGATATTCCTGGAACTCATTGCAAAACTTTATTTTTAAAAGATAAAAAAAATCGTTTTTGGTTAGTTGTTGTATCAGAAGATTGTATGATAAATCTGAATAGTTTGGCTAAAAAAATAGAGGCTGGAAGACTTTCCTTTTGTTCATCAGATATTATGATTAAAATTCTCAATGTAGAGCCTGGTTCAGTTACTCCATTTGCAATAATTTCAGACGATGCTAGGGATGTTAATATAATTCTTGATAAAAAAATGCTTGAGTCTAATAAATTGAATTATCACCCCCTACACAATCAAGCTACAACAACAATCAATAGTAATGATCTTATTAAATTTATCTCACATTTTGGTAATACATTTAAAATTATGGAAATACCTCAAAAATATTTATGAAATATAGATATAAAGTGGTATTGATATTCTAAACTAAGTTATTATTTGTCTTAATATGAGCAGGATATACAATGGTTGAGCAGTTAATAGGAACAAATCAAAATTCTTCTAATGTGGTTAAAGAAACCTCTACTGAAAATTTCATGGACGATGTGATAGAGGCATCCAAAGAAGTTCCGGTATTGGTTGACTTTTGGGCTCCCTGGTGCGAACCATGCAAACAACTTGCCCCAATGCTTGAAAAGGTTGTTACAAATTCTGAAGGTAAAATAAAACTTGTAAAGCTCAATATTGATGATGACCCTCAAATACCTCAGCAACTCCAGATTCAATCAATTCCTGCTGTATTTGCATTTAAGGACGGCCAACCAATTGATGCATTTGTTGGAGCACAAACAGAAACACAAATTAAATCTTTTATAGAGAAATTAACAGGCCCAATTGGGCCCTCACCTGTTGAACAAGCTCTAGCTGCGGCTGAGAATGAATTCCAAAATAACAACTTTTCTGCTGCTGAGAATTTATATTTGCAAGTAATTGGCTTTGAATCAATGAATCCAGAAGCAATTGCTGGTTTAGCAAAAGTATATATAAAAAATGATGATTTTGACAAAGCAAAAGAGTTACTTAATGGCCTCAGTGAAGAAATTTTACACCATGATGCTGTTAAATCAGCACTTTCAGCTCTTTCTCTTGTAGAAAATAAAGAGAATTTAATAAGCAAAGAATCGCTTATTGATATAATTAATAAAGAACCAAACAATTTAAAAGCAAAATTTGATTTAGCTACTTCATTTGCAGCTGAAAATGAATTTGATAATGCAATCGAAACGCTTCTTCAAATAATGAAAAAAAATAAAGAATGGAATAATGGTGAGGCAAAAGAAAAACTTTTGAAAATTTTTGAAGTACTTGGACCTGATAATGAACTCACTAAAACGAGTAGAAGAAAGATGTCTTCTATTATATTTAGTTAAATTAATGCAAAGTTTTACAAATACTCCCCCAATTAAAAATCTTCCTAGAATAATTCCAATTTTTCCCCTTCAAGGAACCATTCTATTACCAGGAACCGATTTACCATTACATATTTTTGAAGAGCGTTATAAAACTATGTTCTCTGAGTCCTTAAAAGGAGATAGAATAATTGGAATGATTCAGCCTCTAGACATGTCTCCAGGAAATGAACTATACAAGATAGGTTGTGTGGGAAGAATAACAGCATTTAAAGAAACTACTGACGGAAGGTATTACTTTACTTTAAACGGTATTTGCAGATTTGAACTAATAGATGAATATAAATCAAGTAATGATTTTAGACTGATTGAAGTTAATTATGAAAAATATAATTTTGACTATGATACTAAAAATGACTTAGATAATATAGTTGATAGAAATAAATTAATACCTTTATTAAAAAAATATTTTACAATAAATCAAATTGATATTGATATAGAAAATTTAGAATCTTTTTCAGATGATGCTATTATTCAATCACTATCAATGAGCTGCCCTTTTGAGCCAAGGGAAAAACAGCTATTATTAGAGGCAAGTAACATTATAGAAAGAGCTAATTTATTTTATTCCATTATAGAGATGTCTGTTAATTCACAAAATATAGTCAATCAAAAATCTACACTCCAATGATATTATAGGATTTTAAAATGACATTCGATAGTGAAATTCTTGAAATACTTGTCTGCCCACTTACAAAAACAAGGCTTATTTATGATGAAAAAAATCAAGAACTGATTAGTAAACAAGCTAAACTCGCGTATCCAATACAAGATGGTGTGCCCATATTAATTGTTGAAGAAGCTAGAAATATTGATGAGTAGTAATAGAAATAAAAAAAAATACCCTTTAGAAATATCATATTCAAAAAAAAATAAAACTTTAACAGTTTTTTTTTCTAATGATGAAAATTACAAACTTTCAGCTGAATATCTAAGGATTTCTAGCCCCTCAGCTGAGGTGCAAACCCATAACCCTCAAACTAGACTTTTTGTTCCTGGAAAAAGATATGTAGATATATCTAATATTGAAAAAGTTGGGAATTATGCAATTAGAATAGTGTTTAATGATGGACATGATACTGGAATTTATACTTGGGAGTATTTATATGAGTTAGGTTCTGATTTTGAGAAAAACTGGAACACTTACACCAAAGGATTAGAAAAACGTAACTTATCAAGAGAGTTAGGTTAACTAAAAAATATTTATATCTGAAAAATTTGGAATTTTGGTTTCTTTATTACCAGCATAATTCATAAAAAAATTCTTGGCAATACGGCTATTTTGAACTAAAGCAATTCCTGTTTTTCTCGAAAATTTATTTAATGGATTATTGGTCGAAAACAAAGAATTTAAAAAAGTAGTCATAGCTATAAGTCTATCATTGCTTGGCCTTCTTAATCTATCATATTTTTTTAACGTATCTATTGAGCCAATATCTAAACCTAAAATGGATTTCTTTTTTAACATATAAACTAGTAATGAGATATCTTGGATAGACGCATTAAAATTTTGGCCTGCTAAAGGATGTGTAGCATGAGCAGCATCACCAATTAATGCTACTCTTTTTTGATAGTATTGCTTAGCATGAGATAGTTTTAGTCTATATTTCCAGTTTGGAGGAACTGATTTAACATTTCCTAAAAAATTGCCAAACCTCTTCTCTAACTCAAAATTAAATTTTTTACTATTTAATTTTAATAACCTATCTGCAGTAGCATTGCTTTCTACCCAAACTAATGATGAAAAATTTCCCTGAAGAGGTAAAATTGCAAAAGGGCCTGGCTCTCTGAATCTTTCATGAGCTATACCATTGTGAGGTTTTTCGTGTTCAACAGTAGTAACTATTGCTGTTTGTCTGTAATCCTTTTCAAAAACATCAATATATGATTTTTTTCTTATTTTTGAATTTACCCCGTCAGCAGCTATAATAATTTCAGATTCAATTATTTTTGAATTACTAAGAAAACACTCACCTCGACTGTTCTCAGTGGCGAAATCTATTATTTCATTCTCATCTAATAATTTAATATTTTTCTTTTTAAGAATTTTCTCAAAAAAAACTTTTCGCAAATATCTATTTTCAACCATATACCCAAGAGGATCCGATCCTACATCTAAATGATCAAAGTGTAAAAAAGAATTAGATCCCTCTTCTGAAACTCTTATTTCTAAAATAGGCTGAGCATAATTACTAATTTCATCCCATAAGTTATTTACTTCCAGTAAACGCTTATTACCAAATGAAATTGCACTAGCTCTTCCGTCAAAATCATTTTTGATCAGATCTTTATGACTTGCCTTATCTATAATTATAACATTAAAACCAGCATCAGCTGCAAAATTTGCACAAATACTTCCAACTAAACCGGCGCCTATAATTGAAATATCTGCATATAACTTATCTGCCATAATAAATCCTGAGGAAATTTAATAACCAATGATTTAGCTATATTTATATAAATTTCAACCATTAAATGTGTTCTAAAGTAAAATTTAAAAAATTATATTCAAAATGATACCAAATAATCATTAAATAAATTTTTAAGAATTTTGAAAATTAAAAATATTTACCCCCTACAAAGTATTCAAATATACATCAAAAGATAGCTTTTAGCGATATAAACATAGATTTCCTAAAAAAATTAGAATAGGCTAAAATTAAATTAAATTTTTTTGAATTTTTATATATATTGTCTAATATAAATTAAATTTTATTATCTTATCAAGGCTATTTATCTATAAAAAATTTTATGACAAATACTAACAGAGATACATCATTCTTACCTAAGGGTGCGACTAATTTTTTTAAAAAGAGAGTTATTGAAGTATTTGCGTTAATACTGCTTCTTTTATCTGTTTTTTTATTTTTATCCCTTGTTTCTTTCTCAGAAAACGATCCCAGTTTAAATAATTTAACTAACTCACAAATATCAAATTGGTTTGGGTTTCCAGGGGCTATCATAGCTGATATATCCATCCAAGTTTTTGGACTTTCTATTTATTTACTTATCCCAATATTGATAAGCTGGTCTTGGAGGTTACTTTCAAATAAAATAATAAGAAATATTTGGCTTAAATTCATCACCTTAATATTCACTTTAAGTATTTTCTCATTTAACCATGAATTAATTCTAAATTTTATAAATAAATTGCCATTAAGTGGATTAACTGGTTTAGTTGGATCTTTAACTTATAAATATTCTCTTGGTCTTATTTCACCTAATGTGAATATTTATTATTTAACTTTTTTTCTTTTTATTGCTCTTGGTATAATCACTTTTATCTATACTTTGGGCCTTGGACCTTATGAATGGAAGAAAATTAATAAATTTTGTCAACTAATTTTATTAAAAATATTTAATTCAGTATTATGGTTCTCTAGAACTGGAGAGAAACTTGCTTTTAAACCATCATTCAAAAAAAGTAATATACAAGTAACTGATGATGATTCGCAAAAAACTAGTATACTTAAATTCATAAACTTAGTTCTTTCTAAAAAATTTTATAATCAATTTTTACTAGGTAAAAAAATTAAATCTAAACAAAAAATTGAACCTACTTTAGGTGACAAAATTAGAAAAACAAATTCAATTTCACCTAAAGAGAGTGAAATTGAAAAGAAGGGACGAATTTCAAAATCTAATCTGGAGCTTTCAAAAAGCAGGAGAGAGGAAAAAGAAGCACAAACGAATTTAGGTCTAGATAATAATATTTTAGAATTACCCCCACTTCATTTACTTTCAATGAACACAAACAAGAAACGAACAATTAGTGAAGAAGCCTTGGAGCAAAATGCAAGAATGTTAGAGAGCGTTCTTAGTGATTTTGGAATTAGTGGAGAGATAATTAAAGTAAGACCTGGACCTGTTGTAACACTCTATGAACTAGAGCCTGCAAGGGGGATAAAAGCATCTAGAGTTATCAGTCTTGCTGATGATATAGCGAGATCGATGAGTGCAATTTCTGCGAGAGTAGCAGTGATTCCTGGACAAAATGCCATAGGTATTGAATTACCTAACTCAAATAGAGAAACTGTTTATTTGAGAGAGTTACTCTCTTCAAAAGACTATGAAAGTTCTGGAGGAAAATTAACTTTAGCACTTGGAAAAGATATAGGTGGGGAGCCAATCTTTGCAGATCTTACAAGAATGCCTCATCTACTTGTTGCAGGAACAACAGGCTCCGGAAAATCAGTCGCTGTAAACTCAATGATATTATCTATTTTGTATAGATTAAGTCCAGAACAATGCAAGTTAATACTGATTGATCCTAAGATGTTAGAACTTTCAGTATATGACAATATCCCACACCTATTAACTCCAGTTGTTACTGAACCTGGAAAAGCTGTCATTGCACTTAAATGGACAGTAAGGGAAATGGAAAAACGTTATAATTCTATGTCTCACTTAGGGGTAAGAAATATAGCTGGTTATAATCAGCGTCTTAACCAGGCTTTAAAAAATAAAGAAACACTAACAAGAACTGTTCAAACTGGTTTTGATGAAGAAACTGGTAAACCGATATTTGAAGATCAGATACTTGACTTGAAAACAATGCCCTACATTGTTGTTGTGGTTGATGAAATGGCAGATCTTATGTTAATCGCAGGAAAAGACATAGAAGCATCAGTTCAAAGACTTGCTCAAATGGCAAGAGCTGCAGGAATACACCTTATTATGGCAACTCAAAGACCCTCGGTAGATGTAATAACAGGAACAATAAAAGCAAATTTTCCAACTAGAATTAGTTTTCAAGTTACATCCAAAATAGATAGCCGAACAATACTTGGAGAACCTGGAGCTGAGTCACTTTTAGGATCAGGAGATATGCTCTTTATGCAATCTGGGGGTAAATTAAGAAGAGTACATGGGCCTTTTGTTAGCGACACAGAGGTAGAAAAAATAGTTGATTTTTTAAGAAGGCAACAAAGTCCCACATATATAGAAGAAATAATTGAGGACGTAGATGAAACTAATCATAATAATAGTTTAAATTATACAGCTAACGATAGTAATGATAAGGATGAAGATATCTTTAATAAAGCAACCGACCTAATCTGTCGTGAAGGAAGAGTTTCAACTAGCTTTATACAAAGACATTTTCAGATTGGATATAATCGAGCAGCTAGAATAATTGAAAGAATGGAGAAAGAAGGAATTATCTCAAAACCAAATAGAGTAGGCAAAAGGGAAATCCTTGCAAGAACAACTAATGATGAATAACCTAATAAAACATAGATTAGTTAATTTAAAATTTACTTTTTTAATATTGATATTTTCTCTATCTTTATCATCAAATAGTTTTTCAAATAATTCTGATATAATAATTAATAAAATTGAAAATTACTTTAATAATATCACCACTCTACAAGCTAAATTTATTCAACTTGATGAAGACGGTAGTTATAAAAATGGAATTTTAATGATATCAAAACCAGGAAAAATTATATTTGAGTACAAAAAACCATCATCAATATTAATTGTTAGTGACGGACAATATGTTATTTTTTATGATAAAAACCTAAATCAATTAAATAGAATTAGTATTAACAAGGTTCCAATTAAATTTTTAGTTAATAATAATTTTTCTTTTAAGAATAATGATATAGTTATAAAAAATATAGAATATGAAGGAAATGTTATAATATTATCAATGCAATATAATAAAAATATGCTTACTAATAAAATAAAACTTTTATTTGAGAATAATCCACTAATTTTAAGACAGTGGATTATTGAAGACTCTCAGGGTTATAAAACGAGAATTTCTCTCGAAGATGTAAATACTGAAATAAAGTTAGATGAAAAAAAATTTAAATTTGACTATAATAAAAAAATTAAAGAAATAAATAAAACTTTTATACCTAATTAAATATAAGTGCTAAGATTTTATGAGGTTTTAATTCAATATGCAAAATAGACCTACTATAGGTATAGTCGCTGGAACTATGGAAACGAACTCTATTTTATGGCATACTGTGGGAGAATCAAATTTATTTGCACTTAATGAAATATCTAAGTGTAATCCTATAATTATTCCTGCCTTAGGTGAAAAATTAAACTTTATGGATATTCTTATCAATATTGACGGTTTGTTTTTAACTGGTGGGGCAACAAATATTCATCCATTTAATTATTCAAGTAATATTCCTAGGGATAGAGACATATATGATGAAAAAAGAGATCGCACTTCTATACCTTTGATAAAACTAGCAATTAAAATGGGCCTGCCTGTTTTTGCAGTCTGTCGTGGTTTTCAGGAAGTAAATGTAGCTCTAGGTGGTTCTCTTCATTCCTATCTACACGAAGTACCAGGTAAGTTTGATCATAGAAGAGATAGAACTAAAACTATAGAGTGTCAAACTTTACCTTCACATAATGTTACAATAAATGAAAATGGTTTAATATACAAAATTATAAAAAGGAAAGTTATTAAAGTTAACTCATTGCATGGACAAGGAATTAATAGGCTTGGTAAAAATTTGCAAATAGAAGCCTTTGCGGAGGATACAACAATCGAAGCTATAAGTCTTAAAAACTCGAATTCATGGATATTAGGTGTTCAATGGCACCCAGAATTAAGCTTGGATCACGATTGTATTTCAAAAAAACTTTTTGAATCTTATGGAAATGCTTGTAGAAAAAAATAGGTAATAATTAATCAAATGATAGATGAAGAAACCCAAATTATTAGACTTAAACAAATTGCAAAGTTTACTAAAAATATTCTTAATATCAATTGGTTTAGCAGAATTAATCAATCCTTATCTGATTATGATCTTAAGTTATCTGAAAAATATATTTCTGCAGTTGGATTACCAGAATCGAATATTGCTTATGTTTTTGATTGGAATGAAGCTGCAGGTATAGCTGAAAATCCTAACTGGAACTCAAATTGGTGGGAAATAGAAGAACAACTCAAAGTATCGCTAATTAATGAGTCACTTCGGTATATCGAAGAGGAGGAATTAAGTCATGCATTAAATCATGTAACATCCCAAACAGCTGGTCAATCCCTAGAAGCAGTCGCATTTGAAAAATTTACGAAAGACTCGGAGGATATTGATTATTATCAGTCTTTTGTAAATGCTGCAGCTGGAATGGCAATTGCGTCTGCATATCAAGCTGCCTTAGTTCTATCTGCTAGTGCTGATCAAGATCATCCATTTTCATTAAAATTTCAGCTATTTGAAAATGGCAGACTTCCATTAGGAATAATTGGTAATACTTTTTCAATTTTTTAAATGAAAATAGCTTCGTGGAATATAAATAGTATTAGAGTCAGAATTGACCAAGTCATAAAGATTCTTTTGAAAGAAAATATTGATATTTTGTGCCTTCAAGAAATTAAAGTAACTGATAGTTTGTTTCCACAAAAAATATTTATTGAAAATGGGTTTAAATATTTATGTTTAAATGGTCAAAAACAATACAATGGCGTTGCAATAATTTCTAGAATACCTTTTGATAGTTCATATACTAAAGATTTTTGTAATAAAGAAGAAAAACGTCATATATGTATTAAATTAAAAAATGGAATAGAAATTCACAATTTTTATTTTCCTGCTGGTGGAATGGATCCAGATGTTAAAACGAACATTAAATTTAAAGAAAAATTAGAATACTACAATAAAGTTACCAGATGGTTTGCAAATAAAAAAAATAAAAGAAAATTAATTCTTCTTGGCGATATGAATATAGCACCAAGTCCACTAGATGTTTGGTGTCATAAAAAACTTATAAATGTAGTTAGCCATACCCCAATAGAAATAGAGTATTATAATTCTCTTTTCAAAAGCCTAGATTGGGTGGATGCAATTAGATACTTTATGGGAGAAGACAAAAAAATTTTTACATGGTGGAGTTATAGAAATTCTGATTGGAAAAAAGCTAATAAAGGTAGAAGACTTGATCACATTTGGGTTGAAAAATCTCTTACAAAAAAAATTAAAGATTTAAAAATTTTATCTAACACGCGTCAACATATAAAACCATCAGACCATATACCTATTATGATTGAATTAAAGAATTAGATTAATCTATAAATAAAATACCTAAAATAATATATACAGTTTGGTAGTGAGTAATCCAAATTAATATTTTTTAGAATTTGGACTTCGTATTGCTAAGTAAAGTTGACTGATTGAAAATTAAGCTACTTACCAAGTGCTTTTGCTAATTGAGTTGTAGTATTTTCAAGCCTAGCTGCTAACTCCCTTAGAATTTGAACTGCCATTTGAGGAAACTCTCCTACAAGTCTAAAAAATAAATCCTTTGAGATTCTTAATACAATTACATCTGAGGAGGCTCTAACAGTAGCTGTTCTAGGAACATCACACAAAATAGCTATTTCACCAACAATCTGATGTTTACCTATTTTATTTACAGTTTTCGATTCGCCGTTATCCATTTTAATTATGATGTCTGCTTCTCCTTCGATGATTATGAAAGCCGCATCACCAGGATCACCCTGAACACATAAATCAAGGCCCTTTCGAAAAGTTAGTCTTTCGCTAGTGAAAGCCAATAATTTTAGCTTTGCTGGTTCTATATTTGCAAATATAGGAACTTGTCTAAGTAATTCAACTTCATCATTAAGACTCACAAAAAATCTCCTTATGTATTCTTATCTTCAATTAGTTTTGCTATACCATCACCAGAATTAAGTTCTTCATAACTACCAGACTTTATTATTTTTCCTTTTTTCATAGCAATTATTTTATTAAAGAAAGATGCTTGCGAAATTGAAGGAAGAACCCAGATTAAACATCTATCACTCATTTCATTGACTAGCTTTTTCATTATATCTTCAACTACATTAGTCTCAATAGCAGATAAACCATCAGAAACTATAAGTACATCGGGTTTTTTTATAATAGATCTTGCTAATATTAATTTTTGTCTTTGAGCAAGAGTTAATCTTGAGCCTGAAATGCCAACATTAAAGTCTAACCCTACACTTACTATTGCCTTCCTCAAACCTATTTCAGCAATTACCTCAGCTAAAACCTTGCCAACTCTGTCAGACGCCTCCGCTTCACCATAAGCTATTTTTCCAAATAAAATATTATCTTGAATCGTTGCCCCTTTTATATATTTACTTGAGTTATAAAACTCAATATCTTTCTTTAATCTATCAGGAAGTTCGTCAGCAAATATTTTTCTTGCAGCAAGAATATCTCTCTGGAAATCTTCAGTAACAATACCCAGTCTATGTCTGGCAGGGACAAGAAGGAAAGGAAGACCAACTAACTTTGCTGCCTCATCTTCTTTAAGCTGATCTAAATGATCCTTACTAACTCTACCAAGAATTGCTTGAAAGTCTGGGAGTTCTTCAGAAGAAATAAAGCTAAATTGCTGAAAAAATTCATGATCTGGAGGTAAGTCGGCAAATAACTCAACCATTGTTGCGGCTACTTGATAGCCGGTATGAAGCATTTTTGCTTTTAAACCCGCTTTATCAAGAACTTTAATTACGTATTCATGATTTCCTAGATGATTCATATCAAATTCATCACTAGTAGGGTTACCAAAAATTAAATTTTCTCCTACCGTTGCATTAGTATTATATGCCTTGATATCGAATGACTCTACAAGACTGGCTAAATCTTTTTCATTAGATATTTTTTCAAGAAACTTGTTTCTAGCTTCTAAAACAAGATCTGCTGTTTGTTTTTTTGATTCCGGGTTTATAGTTCCTCTAAGACCCAATTGATAAACGTCATCTGTTAGATCAGCTATTTCTAAAACTCTTAAAGCTTGCTCAACAAGAGAGTCATCATCGGAGGCTCCAGCAGCTGTATAATCTGTCCAGATTGCATTTGGATCATCAGTAGAATTTCCAGAAGCTTCTGAGGTTGTAATTGTTGATTGAAATTCTCTTGCTTTTTCTTGGTCTGGATTTTCACTTATTTGTTTATGCCTTAATCCATAATATAAGTTATCAGCTAATGAAGACGAAAAAACGTATCCTCCTGAACCAACATAAGACATACGTCTTCCAGTAAGAGACTCTGGGGCATTTGCTATATCATTTCCTGCTAAATTTATTGAACCAGAAGACGGTTGTATAACACGGGCAAGTAGCATTGCTAAATCCTCTCGTCCACTCCCAGGAGCTCCGACAAGCGCTACAGACTCATTTAATGAAAATTTTATATTTGCGCCATCAACAATAGGAGTATCTTGATCATCGTTTAGAATAACATTTGTTAGTGATAGCTCTCCGGATAATGTGTTATTATCTTTAGGTTCTTCTGTTTGAGCAGATTCATCAATCATATCTACAGGCTCAAACTGAGAAATAACTTGATCATATTTTATTTTTGAGTCTGCTTGTTTTTGATAATAGCCTAAAAGCTCTTTCCATGGTGACGCTAAATCTTTATGAGCAGCGATAGCAGCCATTAATGTTCCAACTTCAAGACTGCCCTTAATTACTAAATACCCTCCAATTGAATAAAAGAAAAATGGACCTAATTGTTGAATAAAATTATTTACAAATTTTATAAAAAACTTTTGTCTATAAATCTTATATCTTACTTGAAAAATACCACCTAATTGATATGAAAATTCTGCTCTTTCTCTCCTTGAGGTGTCATGAACATGTACTTCTTCAACACCTTGAACAGTTTCTCCTATTCTATCAGACAAGGTCCTGACTCTTCTGACTCGTTCTTTTCCTAATAGGTTAACTCTCATTTGTAATTTAGGAATTAGGTAAAGCTGGATAGGATAAAGTGCTACAGCAGCAGCAGCCATAAAAGGGTTTTGGGCAAATAAAAAGCCAAGAATGACCAAAAGTTGACCTCCTTGAAAAATTGGCTGAGCAAATGCATCTCCAATAAAACCACCAAGGGGCTCCACCTCAGCAGTAATCATTGGTATTATCTCCCCTTGAGACATATTTTTAAAAGTTCCTTTTGGAAATCTCAAAACCCTGCTGTAAAGATCATATCTTAATCTCCTAAGCATCCTCTCACCAGTAAGGCCTTTATAAACATTTATGACATATTTAAATGCTTGGTTGATAATCACTAAAACTAAAAATAAAACACATAAAATTATTAACCATTGGATATGGCCGACAGAAAAGCCAAAATTTATACCAAATAATTCTGCTTTTTGAGGAAATGTCCCTGGATCACCTTGAATAGCACCATTTATTATTTGTTTAGGTAATTCATAAAAAATGTAAAGAACAGGAAAAGAAAGCACAGCCATTAAAGTCAACATTATTTGCTGTCTACTACTAAACCTAAGAATATACTTAAATATGCTTTTTTCCATATTAATTTCCTAAAATTTTTATATTTTAATACCTACTCTTGATTGATCTATAGGTCAAAGCTATAAACCTATTTTAGCATAATAAATCAAAACTTTTCTATCTTGAACCAAAAGTATAGGATAATATTACAATATGGATAATAATCTAGTTAAATCTAACCACTCTGGCTCAAGGGTACTTATTTATAGCCATGATACTATGGGCCTTGGCCATTTAAGACGTTGCAGAGCAATAGCTAATTCTCTAGTAGAAAAATATGAAGATTTATCAGTTCTTATTCTATCTGGCTCACCAATTATTGGAAGTTTTGACTTTAGTGCAAGAGTGGATTTCGTTAGAATTCCTGGGGTAATTAAACTAAAAAATGGTGAATATACTACGTTAAATTTAGCTATAGACATAGATAAAACAATTTCAATGAGATCTTCTATTATTAAACATACCGCAGATATATTTGATCCAGATGTTTTTATAGTGGATAAGGAACCGACAGGTTTAAGAGGCGAAGTTCTTGACACACTTAAAATGCTTAAGGAAAGAGGAAAACATCTTGTTCTTGGGCTAAGAGACATCCTAGACTCATCAGCTGCACTCGAGCCTGAATGGAAAAGAAAAAATGTGCTTCCAGTCTTAAGAAAACTATATGATGAAATCTGGATTTATGGTCTTCCACAAATTTATGAACCTCTTAATGACCTTCCTTTGCCAAAAAAAGTTATAGATAAGATAACTTATACTGGTTATTTACGACGTTCAGTAAAAAATATTTCAAGCTCTACTGAGAGATTTTTTTCAAAAAAAGAACCATATTTATTGGTAACAACTGGTGGAGGCGGGGATGGAGAAGAGCTAATTGAGTGGGTACTTAGAGCTTATGAAAATGATCCTCTTTTACCTTACTCTGCTTTATTTGTGCTTGGTCCATTTATGCAACCTGAACTTCAAGAAGAGTTCAAAAAAAGATGTAAAAAAAGCAAGCGTGTTCAAGCAATAACTTTTGATGTACAAATGGAAGATCTGGAATCTAATGCGGTCGGAATTGTTGCCATGGGTGGTTATAATACTTTTTGTGAGATCTTATCTCTTGATAAAAAAGCAATAATAATACCGAGAACATCTCCTAGATTTGAACAATACATTAGGGCTTCTAGAGCTCAAGACTTAGGCTTAGTCAAAATGCTTGAAGATAACGGTAAACTTGATTATCAACTAATGGCTCAGGCATTAAAAGAAATGCCAAAACAAAAAAAACCATCTGAAATTATTGTTCCTGGGCTTTTAGAAGGATTAGAGAATGTAAATAGGCTTATTGAACCTAGAGTAAATAATAAATTAAATATCAGAACTGAAAAAAATATCACAACCTTAAAGAGAGCCTAAATTTTAAATATGCATATAGCATTTATTTTAAAAGGTTATCCAAGAATATCAGAAACTTTTATTGCTCAAGAAATTTTAGCATTAGAACAAAAAGGTTTTAAAATAGATATTTTTTCTCTCAGAAGACCGAGAGAAAAATTTACACATCAATTAAATAAAAAAATTAAGGCAAAGGTCTATTATCTACCTGAGTATATATATCTCTCTCCACTGAAAATTTTTTTATCATGGTTAAAAATAAAAAAACTTCCGGGTTATAAGTTATCTAAGAAAGAATGGATAAATGATCTAAAAAAAGATTTCTCGATTAATAGAATTAGAAGGTTTGCTCAAGCAATAGTTCTTTCTAAAGAAATGCCTAAAACAATAACTCACCTTCATGCCCATTTTCTCCATACACCAACATCAGTAACATACTATGCCTCTAAAATTTTAGAGAAACCATATTCTATTTCTGCACATGCTAAAGATATATGGACAATAAATGAATGGGAAAAGAAAAAAAAACTTGACGAGGCATTGTGGGTAACGACATGTACAAAACAAAACTTTAAACATCTCTCGGACATTTGTCCAAGCTCAAATATAAATTTAGTATATCATGGAATTGACTTTGATCGTTTTCCTACATCAAATATTATAGAAAAAAATCATAAAGATTTAAAAATTGATTACTCTGTAATTATACTATCTGTTGGAAGATTGGTTGAAAAAAAAGGCTTCGATATTTTATTAAATTCTTTATCACTATTACCAAAAGAATTGAACTGGAAATTAGAACATATAGGTGATGGACCGCTAAATAAAAAATTAAAAAAACTTTCAGATAAACTTGGGATAAGCAATAAAATTAATTGGAATGGAACATTAACACAAGATAGAGTTCTTAATTTTTATAGAGAGTCTGATATATTTGTATTAGCTAGTAAGGTTACTGATACAGGGGACAGGGATGGAATTCCTAATGTTCTCATGGAAGCCCAAAGTCAGGGCCTAGCTTGTATAAGCACCTCTCTACCTGGTATCGAAGAGTTAATTATAAATAATATTTCTGGAATTTTAGTAAAAAGCGAATCTGTACAAGAACTTAAAAAAGCTATACTTGAACTCATAAATAACCCTATTAAAAGAAAAAAATTAGCGAAAGAGGGCCAAAAAATAATCGAAGAAAAATTTTCTATGCATAACGGTATAGAAAAAATTTCAAAACTTTTTTTAAATTAAATATTACTGATGAAAATAGCATTTTATTCTCCACTAAAACCGTTTGATCATAATATAGTTTCAGGCGATAGAAACATTGCAAGAAGTATAATTAAATTATTAAACAACCTAGGTCATGAAGTTATTATCCCCTCTCGCTTTAGAAGTTATGCAAGTAAGTCCACTGAACAAAAAAATATTTACAATAACTCTGCAGATGAAATAGACAGAATCTTAAATAAAATTGAGTTCGGAAAACCTAATCTCTGGTTTACATACCATAGCTACTATAAAGCTCCTGATTATATTGGCCCAATTATAAGTGAAAAACTTTCAATTCCATATATAATTTTGGAGGCATCCTATGCAAAAAAAAGAGAAACTGGAGAATGGATGAATGGAAGTAAAAGTGCTCTTAAATCAATATCTAAAGCAAACGCAATTATTAATTTTACCAAAAGAGATATGATTGAGATAGATAAAATTTTTGAAAATAAAAAACAAAATTATATTTTACCTCCTTTTCCAGATACATCTATATTTTACAAAAAAAATTTAAATAAAATTTCTTTAAAAAAACAATTTGCTACAAAGTTTAATATTCCAAAATATGATCCATGGATCTTAACAGTAGCCATGATGAGAAATGATAATTCAAAACTTGAATCTTATGAAATACTTTCAAAATCAATGAAATTAGTTAGTCAAAAATTTTTTCATTTGATTGTTGGTATCGGGCCTGAAAAAACTCATGTAGAGAAAATATTAAAAGACGCTTTGTATGAAAAAGTTTTTTTTCTTGGAGAAATGGGACAATCAGAATTAGCTGACTTGTATAACTGCTGCGATATATTTGTATGGCCAGGTGTAAATGAGGCTTTTGGTTTATCATACCTAGAAGCACAAGCTTGTGGGCTGCCCATTATTGCAGGAAAGTCTGGTGGTGTCTCAGAAATAATAGAACATAATAAAAGTGGATTTTTAGTAGATATTACAAATAAAAACCCCATTTATTTTAGTAAAGCTGTCGAAAAACTTCTTACTGATGTTATGCTTAGAGATAATATGAGCATTGATGCTGAAAATTTCATTCACTCAAATAGATCTTTAAAAATAACATCTGAAAAACTAAACAAAATATTACATACAGTCTCAGAAAATTATATAAAAGATAAATGACTAATATAATATTTATAAGACATGCGGAGACAGAATGGAATTTGTCTGGTCTTCTTCAAGGACATTCTGATATTCCTATTTGCAGACAGGGGGAAGAAAATGCGAAAAAATGGAATATCAATCTTCAAAATTATACTCTATGGTCAAGTCCACTTCAAAGAGCAACCAAAACAGCAGAGATAATATTTTCTGAGAAACCAAAAATTGAGGCAGCACTAATTGAAATGAATTGGGGTAATTGGGAAGGAAAAAAATTATCTGATTTACGAAAAGAATTTGGTGAAAAGATGATTGTAAATGAAAATTTAGGTTTGGATATGAAACCAACAAATGGTGAAACACCGAGGGAGGTTCAGAATAGAGTCTTAAAATGGTTAAAAACAATTGAAAAATTTGGGAAAAATCATGTTTGTGTAACACATAAAGGTGTAATAAGAGCTGCGATTGCTCTAGCTACAGACTGGGAAATGATAGGAAAAATTCCAATAAGGATTGAAAGTGGGAATGCTTATAGTTTTAATCTTAGCAGTATAAATAAATTAACTTATTCATCTACAATTTCCATGATTTGATAAATAGTATGAATAAAAAAATAATATTTTATGTTCAGCACCTTCTTGGAATAGGCCATTTAAAAAGGGTTTCCATAATTGTAAATTTAATATCGAAAAAAGGTCTAGATATAACAGTTATTTCGGGTGGAAGTAAAATATCTAGTATAGATTTTGGCAACGCGACATTTGTCCAACTTCCTCCAATAAAATCAGAAAATGCTGATTTTAAAAACTTATTAGATGAAAAAGGGAATAAAATTGATGCTGCATTGAAAAAGAAAAGGCAAGAATTACTCTTAAAAATATTTAATAAAATTAGACCTGAAATACTAATCACCGAAATGTTTCCATTTGGTCGAAATCAAATGAAGTTCGAAATTTTGCCCCTTTTAAAGCAAGCCACAAAAGGTAAAACTGTTATTATTTCTTCTATAAGAGATATAATAATTAGTGACTTAAAAAAAGAAAAGATAGATCAGCTGAATTTTATACTCTCTAAATACTATAACTATATACTTGTTCATGGAGAAGAAAGCGTATATTCAATCGGGCAAAAACTAAAATTAGAAAAATCAAATATAAAAAAAATATTTTATACTGGTTATGTATGTGAAAAACAAAAAAAAATAAATGTAGGTTTTAAAAATAATAAGGAAATTTTAGTTTCTGCAGGAGGAGGTGCAGTTGGTAAAAAAATAATTATAAATTCAATTAAAGCTTCATCACTTTTTCCCAACATGGACTTTAAATGGAGGATTATAATTGGAATAAACGAAAGTAATTTTAATAAAAAAGAATACTACAAACTAGCAAAAGAATTAGGTGGAAATATAGTATTTGAAAAATTTAGTAAAAATTTTCATAGACACCTTCAAAATTGCTTAATTTCAATTAACCAGGGAGGTTATAATACTCTTATGGAGATTATATCTGGTAGGGTAAAATCAATCATTATTCCATTTTCGGAGGATATTAAGAGCGATCAAATTATTCGAGCCGGACACTATAGCTATTTAAATTATATTAAAATCATACAAGAAAATGAACTAAGCCCATCTAAGCTTAAAAATTACATACCACAGTTGATAAAAATAGATCCATTAAAACTTAGCATACCAGAATTTAATGGTTCAGAAAATACATACAAATTTATAGCTGATATTATAAAATGAATGAAGTTTGGTGCAAATTAGAAAAAGAATTATCCAAATGGAGCGACCAATCTATCTATCCAATATTTTGGATAAGAGATGATGATGCATACAAAGAAACGCAAAAATTAACAAGACTAATTAGTTTCACAAAAGAATTTAATATTCCTATTTCACTAGCAGTTATTCCATTTTTAATAGAAAAAAGCTTAGTAAAAATTTTAAATTCTATAGATTTAATTTCGATTTTACAGCATGGATTTAAACATAAAAACTATGAGCCAAATGGACAGAAAAAATCTGAATTTGGGGAAAGCAGAAATATAGAACATATGCTTGAAGATATACATCACGGAGCCAAATTAGTTTCCGAATATTTTGAGACAGCATACCAACCAATTTTTGTGCCGCCCTGGAACCGAATGAGTCACCTGCTTTTACCTCATATTAAATGTATAGGGATAACAGCAGTATCTTCTTTCAATAAAAACTTATGTGGACACTCAACTAATATAGAGTATTCAAAAATAATCAATACTAATATTGATATAATTGATTGGAAGAAAAATAAAGTATTTGCTGGAGAAAAAGATTTAGTTGATCAATTAATATTTGAACTTAAAGTTAGAAGAGAGAATAATAGCAGGATCAGAGAGCCTATTGGTATACTAACACATCATAATGTAATGAATGAGGATTCGTTTTTATTTTTAGATAAGTTAATAAGAATTACAATAAAGTCTGGATCTCAATGGCACTCAATAAAAAAGATAATACAATAAAAATAGAAAAAGAATTTAAGTATAAACTTCAATCAAATTTATGGAATATATTTCAAACTGTCTTATGGTTATCAATCTTAATATATGTTTCACTGATCATGAATATAACAAAAACCATACTTATTCTTTCTATTTTATTTATTTTATTATTTTCAATATATTTTGCTTTTCTCATTATAAAGAGTCTTTCAAAAATTACCTTCACTGATAAAGAGGTTATTAGAACTAACCTAATAAATAAAAATATTATAAAATGGAAAGATATTTCTGAAGTAAAATTACACTATTATTCTACCAGAAGGGATAAAGAAAAGGGTTGGATGGTTTTATTGTTATTTAATAATAAGAAAAAGATAGCAATTCACTCCTCAATACCTGGTTTTGACAAAATACTGGAGGAAATAGCCTCAAAAACTTACTCATATAATTATTTATTTAATTATTATACAGAAAAAAACTTTAAAGCTATGGGTATTAATTTGTATAATAAGGATAAATAAAAATCAAAGAGCTAGTCATGGATAATATTCTTTCAGTAAACAACCTTCATGTTGAATTTAATGCTCCTGAGGGTTTAATCAAAGCAGTAAAAGGAGTTTCGTTTTCGATTCAAATGGGCAAAACTGTTGCTATAGTGGGTGAGTCTGGATCTGGAAAATCAGTAATTTCTCAATCTATTATGGGAATTTTACCAAAAACTGGCACAGTATCAAAAGGACAAATAACATTTTATGATCCTAAACATTCATTTAAAAAAACAATAATCACATCTATAAAAAATAACAGTCTTGAAATGAGAAAGCTTAGAGGTTCTGGAATATCAATAATTTTTCAGGAACCAATGACTTCATTATCTCCTTTGCATACAATTGGAAATCAAATTGCTGAAGGCTTTCTTTTACACAACAAAGTAGGAAATAATGAGGCAAGAGAGGCCACTGCTGAAATACTAAATTTAGTAGGTTTTCCAAGCCCCTCAAAATCAATTGATATTTATCCTTTTGAATTATCTGGCGGTCTAAGACAAAGGGCTATGATTGCTATGGCTATGATTTGTAGACCAGCCCTTTTAATCGCAGACGAACCTACCACAGCTCTAGATGTAACCGTTCAGGCCCAGATTTTAAAACTCATGAAAGACCTTCAATCCAAAATGAAGATGGCTATACTTATGATAACTCACGATCTAGGTGTAGTAGCAAACATGGCTGACGAAATAATTGTTATGTACCATGGAGAAATTATGGAATACGGAAGTCTTAAAGATATTTTTCATAACGCTCAACACCCCTATCTAAAATCTTTATTGAAGGCAGTCCCTAGATTTGGTATGTCCTCAAATGAGAGGTTAATACCAATTAGGGAAATCAATTCTAAAATTTCCACACTGGGATCGGAAATTAATATAAAAACAGATAATAAAGTTGTGCTTAAAGTTAAAAACTTGAGCAAAACATTTATAACAAGAAAAAAATCATTTTTGAGTAATTCTTCGCATAACACGATTAAAGCGATTGATAATGTTAGTTTTGATGTGCCTAGAGGAGAGTGTGTTGGTTTAGTGGGTGAGTCAGGTTGTGGAAAAACTACAACAAGTAAGATTATAATGGGGGCACTTAAACCAGACAAAGGACAAATAATCTTAAATACGAGTAAAAATACGATAGATGTATTAAGTATAAAAAAAAGATCAGAAATCTTATATTTTAGAAAAAATTCTCAATATATTTTCCAAGATCCATTTAGCTCTTTGAATCCAAGAATGACAGTTTTTGATATTATCAATGAGCCATTGATTATACATAATTTAGGATCAGAAGAAGATAGATTCAATAAAGTAAAATCACTAATTGATATTGTAGGACTTCCAATAACTTCATTAAGAAGGTATCCACATAGCTTTTCTGGAGGACAAAGACAAAGAATTGGTATTGCTAGAGCACTAGCTTTAGAACCAGAGTTTCTAATTTGTGACGAGCCTGTATCAGCTTTAGATGTTTCTATTCAAGCCCAAGTCCTTAATTTACTTAAAGATTTAAAAAAAGACTTAGGATTAACTTATCTATTTATTTCTCATAATTTAGCTGTAATTGATTATATTTCTGATTATATAATCGTCATGTGCGCTGGCAAGATTGTAGAAAAAGCGCCAAAATATGATTTTTTCAATAATGCTCAACACCCATATACAAAAGCACTCTTAGCAGCGGTACCTGATCCCAATCCAAATAAAAAATTAAATTTTCAAAATCTTATGGATGGAAAAGCTTCAGACCCATCTAAGTGGCCAGAAAAATATATAATAAATGAAAAATTTTCACCTAAAATGAATGAAATCGGAAATAATCACTGGGTATTATCAAATGTTTAACTGTGAAGAAAGTAAAAATTCAAATTTGTTAAAATCTCGAGTCTTCATTAAATATTCAATGATTGTGGCTCTAATTATTCTAATACCAATGAAACTTCAAGCTGAAAAATATATAGAATCTGAATACTTTATTCAGAGAGTTGAGAATAATACTTTACCTTCTATTCAAGATCGCCTTCCAAGAAAACCTAGAGTAATTAATGTCAAAGAACCTGGGAAAAATGGAGGAGAGATCAGAATGTTTATTGGACGTGCTAAAGATATTCGTCTTATGGTTGTATACGGATACTCTAGATTAGTCGGGTATAATATAAATAGAGAACTAATTCCTGATATACTTGAGAAATTTGAAATTGAAGATAATAAAAAATTTACTTTATATTTAAGAAAAGGTCATAAATGGTCAGATGGCGCAGATTTTACCTCAGAAGATTTCAGATATTGGTGGCAGGATGTAGCAAATAATAAAAAACTATCTCCTTCGGGCCCACCAAATGATATGATACAGAATAATGAACCTCCAATTTTCAGAATCATTGATAAGTATACAGTTCAATATGAATGGAAAAACCCCAAAGTATCTTTTTTAAATCGGTTAGCTAGCGCCTCTCCACTATTCATATACCGGCCAGCCCATTATCTAAAACAATTTCATATTAAATATACTTCTGAAGAAAAAATAAAAAAAAATAATAAGAGTAAAAGAAATTGGGCAGCTATACATAACAAGAAGGATAACTTATACAAATTTGATAACCCAGACCTTCCTACTCTTCAACCATGGTTCAACTCAACTAGACCCCCTGCAACAAGATATATATTTAAAAAAAACCCATACTTTCACAGGGTAGATCAAAATGGAAGACAATTACCTTATTTAAATCAAGTAAAGTTTTCACAAGTTTCTGCCTCACTTATAGCGGCAAAGGCAGGTGCGGGTGAGTCTGATTTACAAGCGAGAAATATAAGTCTAAAAAGTTTTCCTTTCTTGAAAAAGAATGAGATTAAACTTGGAGACGACTCAAAGTATAAAACATATCTTTGGAAGGGAGCTAAAGGATCTCATATAGCTCTTTTCCCAAATCTAAACGTTAATAATGAGATTCTAAAAAAATTATTTAGGGATGTGAGATTTAGAAGAGCTCTCTCATTAAGCATAGATAGAGAACTAGTGAACGAAGCATTATATTTTGGCCTGGCTTCGGAGAGTAATAATACTGTTTTGCAAGAAAGTGAGCTTTACAAAGAAAAATATAAAACTTCTTGGACACAATATGATACGGATAAAGCAAATGATCTACTTGATGAAATTGGAACAATTAATAAAGATAGTGATGGCTTCAGAATAATGGAAAATGGAAAAAGACTGGAAATAATTGTTGAAACTTCTGGCGAAAGTGAAGAAGAAACAGATGTTTTAGAATTAATAAAAGAAAGCTGGGAAGAAATTGGTATAAAATTATTTTCTAAACCATCACAAAGAGACGTTTTAAGAAATAGGATTTTTTCTGGTGAAACAATGATGGCTGTCTGGTCGGGTCTAGAAAATGGAATTCCAACTAGAAATTTTGAACCAAGAGAATTAGCTGTAACCTCTCAACAACAGTTTCAATGGCCAAAGTGGGGTCAATATATTGAAACAAGAGGGTTGTCTGGAGAAAAAGTGGAACTAAAAGAAGTTCAATTACTTAATGAATTATTGGTTAAATGGCAAAATACATCTGATCAAAAATTAAGAAAGAGAATTTGGCAAGATATGCTCGATATCCACGCAGAACAAGTCTACACTATTGGAATTGTTTCTGGCGTAAAACAACCCATTGTAGTAAAAAAAAATCTAAAAAATGTTCCTAAAGATGGGATATATAATTGGGACCCAGGCGCTCATTTTGGTATCTATATGCCAGATACATTTTGGTTAGAATAATTAAGGGTTTAAAAATTAATGTTCAATTATCTAATTCAAAGAATTTTTGTTATGATACCAACCCTACTGGTAATTAGCTTTCTTATATTTTTAATAATACAACTCCCCCCTGGAGATTATTTATCAAATCAACTTTTAGAACTTCAATCTCAGGGTGACTCTGCTGCTGCGGAACGTATTGCTTTTTTAAGAGAACAGTACGGTCTTGATAAACCCTTTATGCAACAGTATGGGATTTGGTTAGGTGTTCTGCCTGGGAATGAAGGGTTTTCTGGTCTTCTTCAGGGAGACTTTGGTCAATCTTTTGAGTTTGATATGCCTGTCAGTGATGTTATAGGTGATAAAATATGGTTATCGATAATTGTTTCCTTTGCTACAATAATTTTTACATGGGTAATTTCTTTTCCTATTGGCGTTTACTCAGCCACTCATCAATATAGCATAGGGGATCATTCTCTCACACTAATTGGCTTCTTAGGGCTAGCTACCCCTAACTTTCTTTTAGCTTTAGTTTTACTATATTTTGCTAATGTTTGGTTTGGAACTGAAATTGGCGGATTAATGGATGAAAAATTTCTAGATCAACCATGGTCATTTGATAAATTTATGTCTGTGTTAGAGCATTTATGGGTGCCAGTAGTTGTTATTGGAACATCAGGTACTGCCGGCATGATAAGAAGGCTAAGAGCTAATTTATTAGACGAACTACAAAAACAATATGTTACTACTGCTAAAGCAAAAGGTCTTCATGACTTCAAAACTTTAGTAAAATATCCATTAAGAATGTCTTTAAATCCATTTATAGCAGATATAGGGAATCTTTTACCTCAAGTTGTATCAGGAGCTGCAATAGTTTCAGTAGTTTTATCTCTTCCTACTACCGGCCCAATGCTATTACAAGCTCTTCAATCACAAGATCAGTATTTAGCTGGATCCTTTCTAATGGGACTAGCTCTTCTAACAGTAGTAGGGATGTTTATCTCCGATTTAGCATTAGCAGCCCTTGATCCAAGAATAAGATTAGGTGAAAGTGCAGCAAAATGAGTAATACTGAAAATAATGAGATAATAGAACATTATGTAAATAAAAAACCTTTCGACCCTCTATCTGTTGAAAAGATGACAGCATCTCAAGAAAAATTTTTCATGGCATCTCAATGGAAAATGATGTGGTGGAAATTATTGAGACATAAATTAGCAATTTACTCTGGATGTATACTTTTATTTATGTATTTTTCTATTTTAGTAAGTGAATTTTTAGCACCTTACGCTTTAGACTCAAGAGATAGAAGAAATATTTTTGCCCCACCACAGTCCATAAATTTATTTCACGATGGAAAATTTGTTGGGCCTTTTGTGTATGGATATAAAAAGGTTTTAAATACTGAAACTTTGGAGAGAGAATACACAATAAGCAAAAATAAAATCTATAAAATTAGATTTTTATGCAACGGAGATACGTATAAATTTTGGGGAATGTTTAATTCAAATTTTCATTTATTTTGTCCCTCTAAAAAGGGTTATCTATATATTTTAGGAACAGACCGACTTGGTAGAGATATGCTATCAAGAATAATTTATGGTACTAGAATTTCATTAACAGTTGGACTAATCGGAATTACAATAAGTTTCATACTAGGTATAACTTTGGGAGGGTTAGCAGGTTACTTTGGGGGTTGGGTTGATAGCTTGGTTCAAAGAAGTATAGAAATAATTAGATCTTTTCCCGAATTACCTCTATGGATGGCATTATCAGCTGCATTGCCTGCAACTTGGAGTCCGATTTTAATTTATTTGGGAATAACAATTATTTTAGGATTAATTGACTGGACTGGATTAGCTCGCGCAGTAAGATCTAAATTACTATCTTTAAGAGAGGAGGACTTTGCAACTGCAGCTGTTCTAATGGGTGCAAGCCCCAAAAGAGTAATAGGAAGACATCTTTTACCATCATTTATGAGCCACTTGATAGCTTCAGCAACTCTCTCGATTCCAGCAATGATTCTAGGAGAAACAGCTCTTTCTTTTTTGGGCTTAGGCCTAAGGCCACCAATTACAAGTTGGGGTGTTTTATTAAATGAAGCTCAAAATATTAATGCTGTAGCGCTTCATCCATGGTTAATATTTCCTGTTGTTCCTGTAATAATTACAGTTCTAGCTCTTAATTTTTTTGGTGATGGTCTTAGAGATGCTGCAGATCCATATAAATAATTTATATTTTTTGCAACCACAAACTTGATTCAATTGCGCCCTTCACCAATGGTAACTGTGATAAAAAATTTTTATCAATATCTTCTTTAAGGTTGGTATTGATATAATTACTAGACCACTCTATATGCCAATTATTTGATGTAAGTAGATTTGCAACAATCGTTTGCTCATTATAATTTCTCCACCTCCATAAGCTAGGATAAACCTCAGGAAGAAAAATATCATGTATATGGACTAAACATCCTGAATTCAATTCTGGAATTATGTGGTTAAATATTATATCAACATCACTCCCTGGCATAAGTATATGACTGGAGTCAATGAATAAAATGTCAATCTTTTCAAATGGAAATTTTTCAATTTCAAAATCTTGTAATTTAGTAACAATATGAGTTAAGTATGGTAAATTACTTATATTAGCCCTAGGTTGAGGGTCTATACATATTAGATTGCAATTGTTTTTATTATCTTTAATGCCTTTAGTAATAAACCTGGTAGAGTGACCAGAACCTATTTCGACAATTTTTTTTGGCAATTTTTTCCTTACCATTAAGTAAGTTGAGGCAGCATCTAATCTTGGAAACCAATCCTGATCCCATCGCGGTGGGTTTTTAAATGATTCATCAAGAATTGAGAGATTATTCTCGTACTCACTTAGTAAGTTAATATTTTCCTTAATCTTATATGTATATTTTTTAAATATTTTTTCTAAATTGCTATATCTCTTATTTTTAAAACTAGAAATATACCTATGAGGGATAAATATTCCCCTTTGTGATAAACCGGTAAAGGTCAGTAACTCATATATTTTTCTTTTTATCATTCTAAAATGACCTATGGGACTATTTTTAGGCCTTCTCTAGCTACTATGGTACCAGGCCTTTTTTTATTTGCATCAATAGCAATTTTATCCATAAATAAATCATTATGCGAAGGGTCATGATGAAAAATACATAATCGATCAGCGTTTGCTAAATCACATAATTTTGCACCTTCCTCCCAAGTTGAGTGACCCCAATGAGGCCTATCTTTAAATTCTTCTTCTGTAAACATAGAATCATATATTACAAGGTCAGCTTCTTTGATTAGATTAATTATATTTTTATCTGGCTGATCTGGAAGATGATTCGTATCAGTAATATAGCAAATAGACTTTCCATTAAAATTAACTCTATAACCTGTAGCTCCATTTTCATGGTTTAGGGGGCAAGTATTAATAATTATATTTTCTGAGAATGATAAAGTTTCTCCAGCTATGAAATCTTTAAATTCAATACTGCAAGGAAAAATATCCAAGCCAACAGGCCATACTGGATCACTCATTATACTTGATAAAACATTCTTGATGTTATTTCTAGGCTTAAGGTGTCCAGCAAGAAATTCGATTTTATTTTTTGGGTTGAAGGCAGGGGAAAAAAATGGAAGCCCACATATATGATCATAATGAGTATGAGAATATAAAATTCTATAATTAGATTTATCTTCCTTAGCTAATTCATTACCTAAATATCTAATACCTGTGCCTGAGTCAAAAATAAGTATCTCATTTCCACACCTTATCTCAACACAGGAAGTATTCCCTCCATACTTAAATACATCTTGGTCCGGACATGCAATACTACCTCTTACACCCCAAAATTTTACATAAAATTCAAAATTTTTACTCAAATCCAGCCCATCCAAAATATCTATCTGTATAGTTGTTATTTTAATTAAAATTTAATTTATATCCACCCTCTTCATTCATTAAATATCTAGGTTTTTTATGATCTACTTCAATTTTCCTTCTGAGTTTATAAATATGTGTTTCCAGAGTATGTGTATCTACAAACTCATTGTAACCCCAAACCTCTTTTAGTAAAACATCTTTTGATACAACAAAATTTTCTTCTTTAGATAAATACTCAATAATTGAATTTTCTTTATCAGTTAATTTAATTATTTTTTCTAATTCATTTTTATTTACAATTTTTTTATAATATGGATAGAAAATTAGGTCACCTATAAGTATTTTTTTATTTTTTTTGTTATTTAATAATTGAAGATTTTTTTCTATAGAATTTACAAAATCTCTAAAATATATAGGAAGTCTTTTATGAACAAAAATAATACTTGAATAAAATTTATCGCTAAAATCTATTTGATATTCAGAAATTATATACACTAGTAAATGTGACTCATGTTTAATTAATACATCCTTGTCAAGGTATTCTAAGAAATATACAAATTTATTATCGCATATCAAACAATCGTAGTTTTCTATATTAATATATTTATTTTCTATTTTTATTTCTTCAAAAATTGTGGGAGAATAAATTAAAGTTTGTTTAAACAAACTATAAATTTCTGTTTGTAAATTTTTATCTTCAAGATATATTAATATATTTTTTTGGTTACTCATTATATAATTTTATTAGCTTAATTTTTACCGATTGCCAAAATTCAGATTTGTGTGAAAATATATGTATTCAAATATAATAGAAATTTCGGGAAAATCAAAATCCTTAAAATGGAAAGAATTTAATTTCCCTTGTAATATTGGGATAGGTGGAATAAGTTCAAATAAAATAGAGGGTGATAAGTGTACTCCAAGTGGAACTTATCCTCTTAGAGAAATCATGTATAGAGCAGACAGGGTAAAAAATCTAAATACAACTGTTAAAAAAATTAAAATAAATAAAAATTTTAAGTGGTGTGATGATCCTACTGATCGAAATTATAATAAGTTTTTGATAGGGCCATATGAATCTTCTTACGAATCTATCTGGAGAGAAGATAATTTATATGATTTATTAGTCGTTATTGGGTACAACGATAATCCAATTGTACCTTATAGCGGAAGCGCAATATTCATACATTGCGAAGCTAAACTTAAAACACCAACTAAAGGTTGTATTTCTCTTAAGAAAGAGCAACTTCTTCAACTTGTTGAGACAATTGATGATCAAACACAAATTAAAATCTTTTAAATTTTTTCCCTTGGCCCAAAAATATTTTGCCCTATTCTTATTTGAGAAGATCCGAATTCAATTGCGACTTTGTAATCAGAAGACATACCCATACTTTTTTCTTTTAGTTTCAGTTTATCTGCTAAATTATTAATTAATGCAAAATGTAAACTAGGTTCCTCATTAATTGGAGGTATACACATAAGGCCTGTTATATTTAAATTTAAATTTTTTCTGCATTTATTTAAAAAATCTTCGCACTCATCTATATTTACTCCACCTTTTTGCTTTTCCATTCCAGTATTTACTTGAATATAGTATTCAAGTTTTTTATCAATTTCTTTTTCATAATAATCTAATTTTTCGGCTAGTTTATATCGATCTAGACATTCTATAGTGTCAAAAATAGATACAGCATCTTTAGCTTTATTAGTTTGAAGAGAGCCTATATAGTGAAGTCTTATTTTAGGGTATTTTTTTTTAATATTTTCCCATTTTAATTTAGCCTCTTGCACCTTATTCTCACCAAATAATAGGTGACCATAATTAATTAATAATTGAATTTTTTCTTCTTTTTGCTGTTTAGAAACTATTTGAAGTTTTACTTTTTTTTGATTTTTGTTTATAGATTTAGATGATAAATTAATATCCTCACGGATTTTATTTAAATTTTTAATTATTAAATTATCAGTCATATCATCAGGTAAGTTGTGAATTCATCTATAAATAAACTGTTAAAAAAATCTGAGTATTTGAATAACAATGCTTTAGTAAAAAACTTGAGATCCTATCCAACCCTTTGGTTTTTCACAGATAACTCTAGAAATCCTGACCCATATACAATTTTAAATCAACTACCAAAAAATTCAGGTATTGTTTTTAGAGATTATTTTATTCAAAAAAGGAATTATAAAGCTGCTAAAATGGCAGAATTCTGCAGAAAAAAACAATTAGTATTAATCATAGGAGGAGATGCAAAACTTGCTTTACAAGTAGGAGCGGCAGGCGTACATATTCCAGAATTTAATAAACAAATACTCCCATATCTTAAAAGCAAGAACTCTAACTGGATTATATCCACATCTGTTCACGATCGGCGATCATACCGTAAGGTTCAAACCTTAGGAGCTAATATAATATTTTTATCTCCAGTTTTTAATACAAGTAGTCATCCAGATAAGAGACCACTTGGTAAACTTTATATTAGTAGATTGGTAAGAGAATTTGGTGTATTCTCTATTGCATTAGGAGGAATAAACTCCAAAACAGCCTGTAGTCTAACCGGCACGGGGGTAAATGGCATCGCAGCTATTTCTGGATTTGTTATTAATTAATTGCGTAGTAAATAAATGAAAAATTTAAATTTTTTTGAAGACCTAATTAACCCTATTAAAGAAAAAAATTTTTTTGATGAATATTATGATAAAAAATTTTTACATGTTAAGGCTGGAAAATCTGATAAGTTTCTTGATATATTTGATTGGAGTTCGTTCACAAAAATTTTGAATATGACATCTATTTGGACTTCATCAAGTCTTCAGTTAGTTTTAGATAAAAATAAAATTACTCCTGAAGATTATTGTTACCCAAGCGTAGACAGAGATGGGAATGAAATTTTTCAACCTCAGCCAAATAAAATTGTAGAATTTTTAAATAAAGGCGCAACTTTAATTGCTAATGAAGTCGATACTTTAGACACAAATATAAGTTCTATAGCTAGAATTTTAGAAGATAAATTTTCATCTAAAACACAATGTAATATTTATTTTTCCAAACAAGGTCGTCAAGGTTTTGATGTACATTTTGATGTCCACGAGGTTTTTGCTATTAATCTTATAGGGGAAAAAGTTTGGAATATTTATGAAGGAAGATTAGATAATCCTATAAATAGTGTTGCTTATATAGAATTGGACAAAGAATACGCTAAAGAAAATTGTGGCAAGATTTTAAAAAAAGTTCATATGAAGCCTGGTGATATACTTTATATTCCTAGAGGTCAATTTCATGAAGCTCTAGCTTCAAGTGATAGATCAATGCATTTGTCTTTCAGTGTAACTCATTTAATTGGTCATGATATTTTAAGTATCTTATTTAATGAAGCTATGACAAAATCCTTTTTTAGATCAAATACACCCATGGAATTTCAGGGTAAAAACAAAACTCAAATGTGGTTAAATGAATTTAATAATAATTTATCAGAAATAATTAAAAGTGAAAGTTTCAATAATAAAATTAACCATCAAATTAGTAATTATAAACTAACCAGAGGAAATTATAATTTTCCAAATGATATAACATTAAATACTAACCAAAAATTTTCCTTTAAAAACAATGTAATTTTAAAGAATGTTGGAAATAAAATTATATTAGAAGTAAATAAAAAAGGTATTAAAATTCCAGATATGTATATTCATACTGTCAAAGAATTAATTTCAGTAAATGAATTCACCATAGAAGAAGCCCAAAAAAAATCAAACAATCTTGACTTGGATACTGTTACACAGCTAGTTGAAGATCTATCAAATATGAGCCTTATAATAAAAAAATAATAAAAAAAGGCAGGTCCGAAGACCTGCCTCTTAATAGCTTATAAATCAGCTAAATTAGAATCCTACAGATGTAATAACTAAGAATTCTGTTACACTGTTTTCATTAGCAGCAGCACTTGCATTATCGGTCATATCCCATGAAGCGATTTTTGCACCAATTGATACTCCTGGACCAATTGATCTGTTTGCAGCAATACTGAGAACTGTTGTCTCATCATCACCTTCAGCAACACCACTGTTAACTACTTCGTTTTCACCAGCATAGTACTCAACACCAACTGTTGTTCCACTTAAACTAGTTACAATACCTAGTCTATAGTGAGTTACATCAGTATCTTGTGCAGCAGGAGGTCCTGCTTCTTGGTTTTTCCAACTACCACCAATTCTGATGTTTCCAACTGTTACAGTACCACCAAAGTTCCATTGTTGTGAGTCATTCTCACCAGCGGCTTCAGCACTAAATTGAGCTAAACCACCACCAAGACTGATAGCTGCGCCACCAATAGATGTTGAATAGTTTGCACCAAACTCAGTTGTTCCACCGAATTCGCCAGCTGTTCCATCATCACGGTCGCCTAATGTAGCAAAATCAGTTCTTTCAGGTGTATATGAAATACCCCACTGCATGCCTAATAGTTTTGGGCCTCTGTATGTGATTTTTGTTCTATCACCTTCAGCACCACCGCAAACAAATGGAACTACGCCGTTAGTACCAGTTGCACCTGAGAAAGTTGCACAACCTGTTATAGAACCACCAATTACAAACGGTCCAAGGTGTCTAAATTGATCGGAAGCACCATCTTCACTACCAATTTCGATACGACCCCATGATTCTTCGTTTTCAATATAGAGCATTTGTTCGTCAATAGCAGCGTTAGCACCATCAGTAGCCATTTCTACTTTAACACCAACTTCTAGGCCGTTATCAAGAACTGTTGCACCTCTAAAAACAATTTCACTGTCTACTTGGATGGCTTCACTTCTGACATTTGCTACAGAAGTATCATCCTCTGAAATCCAACCAATTGCGGCGTTCATGTAACCACCAACGCTTAGCTTGATTGGGTCTGCTGCATTAGCAGTTGCTGAAGCAGCAAGCATTCCGGCTGTAACTATAGCCGTAGTACCAATTAATGATCTTTTCATTTATACTAGTCCTTTGTTTACAAAGAAAAATGTCGCAACCATTTACGACGGTAGTATTAAAGTGATATTCGTCACAAATGTCCAGGTCTTGAAGGATTGTTTTTAATGTGTGTTGTAAATTAGCAACATTAAAAATACTTTGAATTATTGAAAAATAAAACATAGGTATTGTTTTACTTGAAAAAACTCCCAATATGTTGCATTTTAGTCACCATGTATTTTTGTTTATTTATCATACATATTGATACTTACATTTTGTAATTTTTTATTTAATTCTTCAATTGTTTGGATAATAAAGCATTATATTTCAATAATTTGTCGTTTTTTCTTTTTTTATAGGTTTTTTAAATGCTGGAATATTTGAATAAGAGTAGGTATTGTTTTTACATCCTTTTTTTTATATTTCTAGCTAACTGTGCAGCTATCGAAACAAATAATGACCCAATAGTAAAAATGCCAGGTACAGGTGAAGCTAGTGTATGGGTGCCCCAAAGTGTTGTAGATGAAAAATCAGCTGGTTCAATTTTTGGAGATAGTGGTGTTCCACTTTTCAATGATCAAAGGGAGAGAGGTGGTGGGACTGGTATTGGAGTAAATGTTTTTTTGTGGAGAGCGACACTGGATACTACATCCTTCGTTCCACTTTTATCAGCTGACCCTTTTGGGGGTGTAATTATTACTGATTGGTATTTGCCAATTGAGTCCCCTGATGAAAGATTTAAATTAACTATATATATACTTGATAAACAGCTTAGAGCTGATGGTCTAAAAATTTCTTTGTTCAAACAAAAAAGAAATATTGATGGTAACTGGGTAAATACTAAATTTGATAAAAACTTAGTTAGAAAACTTGAAGATACAATTCTATCACGAGCAAGAGAACTTAAAATTGCATCCATAAAGCCAAAATAAGTTTATAATTTTTTCTTATTAATCCATAATAACTTGAATGTTTTTCAACTTTCCTGATTAGGTAGTATTTATGAAAGAATATTTCGAACGTTATAACTTTGAAGTTAATGAAATAAAATGGCAAAGCGAATGGCATAAACATGATGCATTTAAGGCTGAGATAGATACTTCTAAACCCAAATACTATGTATTAGAGATGTTCCCTTACCCATCAGGTAGAATTCATATGGGACATGTTAGAAATTATACTTTAGGAGATGTAGTAGCTCGGTATAAAAGATCAAAGGGTTTTAATGTTCTTCATCCAATGGGTTGGGATGCCTTTGGATTACCAGCAGAAAATGCAGCAAAGGATAAAAGTATTCATCCTTCAAATTGGACATATGAAAATATATCAAACATGCGAGCAGAACTTAAAAGGATGGGCTTGTCAATTGACTGGGATCGAGAAATCGCGACATGCCACCCGGATTACTATAAGTTCCAACAACAGCTATTCATAGATATGTTTAAAAAAAACTTAGTGTATAGAAAGAAATCAATGGTCAATTGGGATCCTGTAGATAAAACTGTCTTAGCTAACGAACAGGTAATAGATGGAAAAGGTTGGAGATCTGGCTCTCCAGTTGAAAAAAAAGAATTGTCCCAATGGTTTTTTAGAATTACAAAATACCAAGACGATTTACTAGCTGAGTTAGACAATTTAAAAAATTGGCCTAATCGAGTTAGACTAATGCAAGAAAACTGGATTGGAAAATCACAAGGTGCTCAGATAGAATTTAATATAATTAATTATTCTGAAACTTTATCAATATACACAACTAGACCTGATACTATATTCGGTGCGACATTCTGTGCAATTTCACCTGAACATCCATTAGCAAAAAACCTTTCGAAGAATTCCATTAAAGCAAAAAAATTTATAGAAGAATGTAATAGACTTGGTACAAGTGAAGCTGTTATTGAGAAAGCTGAAAAAAAAGGATTTAAAACTGAACTTGAAGCTATTCATCCATTTACAGAAAAGAAATTACCAATTTTTATTGCGAATTTTGTATTGATGGAATACGGAACAGGAGCAATTTTTGGTTGCCCAGCCCATGACCAACGAGACTTAGATTTTGCAAACAAAATGGATCTAAAAGTTATACCTGTTGTAATGCCTAAAGATATTAATGATTCACTTTTTGAAATTAAGAAAGATGCTTATACTGGTGATGGAATTTTAATTAATTCAGAGTTTTTAAATAACCTTGATATCAAATCAGCTCAAAAAGAAATAATTAATCGATTAGAAAAAAATGGGATTGGTCAAGGTGTAACAAATTTTAGATTAAGAGATTGGGGAGCATCAAGGCAAAGGTACTGGGGCTGCCCGGTACCAATTGTTTACTGTGATTATTGTGGAACTGTACCTGTTCCATCTGAGCAGCTACCTGTTAAATTACCAGAAGAGATTGACTTAAATTCAGTAGGTAATCCACTCGAAAATAAAAAGAATTGGTATGAGACTAAATGTCCAAATTGTTCCAAAAAAGCGATAAGAGAAACTGATACATTAGATACTTTTGTTGATTCATCATGGTATTTTGCAAGATTTTGTTCACCTAGAGATAAACATGTCGTTAACAAAGATTTTGCAGATTATTGGTTACCTGTTGACCAATATATTGGTGGTATTGAGCATGCTATTTTACACCTCCTATACTCTCGTTTTTTTGTAAAGGCCATGCGGGATTGTGGGCATCTTAATATTTCTGAGCCTTTTGAGGGTTTATTTACTCAGGGTATGGTATGTCACGAAACGTATAGAAGTTCAAAAAATGAATGGCTTTACCCAGAAGAAATTGAGATTTTAAAAAATGGTCAAGCAAAACGATTATCAGATAAATCTGATGTTAAAATTGGCAGATCAGAATCTATGTCTAAATCGAAAAAGAATGTTGTTGATCCTGGCTCAATAATTAGACAGTACGGAGCAGATACTGCTAGGTGGTTCATGTTATCTGATAGCCCTCCTGATAGAGATCTAGAGTGGACTGATTCAGGTGTTCATGGAGCATGGAAATTTATTAATAAATTATGGAAACTTGTAATATCTAATTATAAAAGTTTACCAGTCAATTTAAGTAATGAACCGATAAACATGGACACTAATAGTTTAGAATTAAGAAAGAAAAATCATAAAGGTATAAAAGATATTACTGACTGTTTAGAAGATTTCAGATTTAATGTAGCTGTAGCTAAGGTTCATGAATTAGTAAATTATTTACAAGAATATATAAATAATAATAAAACTAATGATTGGGTTAAAAGGGAGTGTATCGAGACAATACTTAGACTATCTAACCCTATGTTGCCTCATATCACCGAGGAACTATGGCAAAAAATTGGGAAAGATACATTGCTTTGTAAAGAACCTTGGCCCTCACCAATAAAATCGTTATACGAAGAAGATACTGCAAAAATATCTGTACAAATAAACGGCAAACATAAAACTACTTTAAATACCTTCATGTCATCAAAAAAAGAAGATGTAGAAAAAATAGCTATTAAAAATAAAAATATAAATAAATTATTATCTGAAGGTAAATTAATTAAAACTATATTCGTTCCTGGCAGGATTTTAAACTTTGTTATATCCAAATAAAATTAATAAATGCATCTTATTTATTATCGTAATTTTCATTTTTAATAATTGTGGTTTTGAACCGCTTTACGTTGTTAAAGACGGCATAAACCTTTCAGTATTAGAGTCTCAAATTGAGATTAAAAATATTAACGGAAGAACTGGACAAATATTACGGAATTCTCTTCTAGAGAAATTAGGATCTGACGCTCACAAGAATAAAACTATATCTTTAGATATCGTTTTAAATAAATCTATCGTTCCCTTAGCATTTAGAAGAGATAAAACTGTAACTAGATTTAACGTAATAATAGATGCTGAGTACACTCTAAAAAACTTAGAAAATGGTAAAGTTATGACTTCTGGAACTTCAAGCTCTATAGCATCTTATAGTGTTGTTTCTTCTGAATTTGCAAACCTATCTGCAGCTAAAGATGCAGAAGAAAGAGCTGTTTTAGATTTGAGTAAAAACATTACAAGGTTGATTGGGTTTTATCTAATTAACTTACAAGATAGTAATTAGATGAAAATACCCCCAACCAAAGCTGATAATTTTTTATCCTCTGTTCCTCAACAAATTTTTGGAGTTTTACTTTATGGACCAAATAAAGGTTTGGTTTCACTTAGAGCTGAAACATTATACACAGATTGGTTTAATTGTTCTAATAGTAAAACTGAGATTATTAAACTAGAGGGTGCTGATATTTTAAAAAATAATTCACTTTTATTTGATAATTTAAATTCTATGTCTCTTATTTCAAATCTTACTATTATTTCTATATCAAATTGCTCAGACGCAATCACTAAATTATTCAAGGAAATAAATTTTTCTAATTACGAAGATATTAAAATTATAATTAAAAATGATGAAATGGGCCCAAGATCCAGTTTAAGAACACTTTTTGAAAACAATGCATTATTAGCATCATTACCTTGCTATGAAGATGGTTTAAATGAAAATATTTCTTTTATTAAAGAAACTTTTATTAAAAATAATTTGGTAGTTCCGGAAAATTATATAGAGGAGATTGCAAATTATTTGTCTACAGATAGGCTTATAAATAAACAGGAACTAAATAAATTTATTACCTATATTAATGGAAATAATGAACATATTAATTCAAATATAATACTTATGACTCTGAGTGCATCAAATGATTTCTCCCTAGAAAATATTTCTTATTCTGTTGGGGGAGGTCAAAAAAAATCACTTCTTAAAAATTTAAAATCAGCTTACATGGTTGGAACAAGTCCTATATCTATTATAAGATCCTGTAACTATCACTTTGAAAGACTTTTATTTGTTAAACAAAAGATAGGTATGCATCTTTCGTTAGCAGATGCTATGAATTTATTAAAACCTAGAGTATTTTTCAAAAAGCAAAATTCTTTTATTTATCAAGTTAATAATTGGAATTTAGATTTGTTATTTAAAGCTACAAGCACACTGTTGTACGCAGAATTACTTTGTAAAAAAAATTCTAGTATTGCAAATATAATATGTGAGCAGGCTTTACTTTCTATTTCTACTGGGTTTAGCAAAAAATCAGTTATCTAGGACTTAATAGTCTATGCACAATATCGTCTAATTGGTCTAAATTTTTAAATACGATTTTTATTTTTCCCTCTTTATCTTCACTTGTATAATCTATATCAACAGAATAACCTAAAGCTTGTGATATATCTTTTTCAAGTGCTATAGTATTTGCATCTTTATTTTTTTCAAAAACTTTACTTTTAGAGACTTTATGACCTATCTTTTCTGTAGATCTAACATTAAGTCCTTCTTTAATTATTTTTCTAGCTGCTTCAATTGGGTTGCTATTTTTTAGCAATGCCCTTCCGTGCCCTGCAGAAATTTTACCTTCAGCTAAAAGATCTTTTACTTCTTGAGGTAAATTCAATAGCCTAATGGTATTTGCAACATGACTTCTACTTTTACCAACTTCTTTTGATATTGCATCCTGTGTCACAGAATAATTTTCAACTAATTTTTTATATGCTTCCGCTTCTTCAATTGGGTTTAGATTTTCTCGTTGAATATTTTCTATAATTGCAATTTCTAGCAATTGCATGTCATTTATATGTTTTATAGTTACAGGTATTTTATCTAATTTTGCTAACTGTGCAGCTCTCCATCTTCTCTCTCCTGCAATTATTTCATATTTCTCTTTGTCTTCATCTAGTTGTCTGACAATTATTGGTTGTAGTATACCTTTTCTGCTTATTGATTCAGCAAGACTATCTAATTCTTTTTTATCAAAAAATTTTCTTGGCTGATTATGGTTTGGAAAGATATTCTCAATAGGAATCTCCCTTGATGAGGTTTTTATTTTTTGTAAATCTCTTAAATCTTCAGCATCATTACCAAGAAGAGCAGACAAGCCTCTACCTAGACCCTTTTTTTGGGATGAGCTAGTTTCAATGGTTTCTTTATTAAACCTTTCTGATTCTTTTTCCAAGTATTTACCTTTCTTTTTAATTATAAGTTTATTAATTAAACCTAATTATTCTTTTTATAATATTATAGTATAATAATAAAACCTATTTATAAGGCTACAGACTCTCTTTCTATAAACTCTTTTGCTAAATTCATATATGCAACGCTACCGGAACATTTATGATCATACAGAAGAGCAGGAATACCATGTGAAGGAGCCTCAGAAACTCTTACGTTTCTGGGAATTACAGTATCAAAAACGGTTGCCCCTAAATTTTTTCTAGCATCATCCGCAACTTGTTCTGATAGATTGTTACGCTTATCAAACATAGTTAAAATTATACCTTCCAATTTTAAACTTGGATTAAATGATAATTTTACCATTTCAACTGTTTTCATTAATTGACTTAAACCCTCTAGTGCAAAAAACTCACATTGTAAAGGAACCAGAACAGAGTCTGCTGCTGTCAATGCATTTAGTGTTAAAATACCTAATGCCGGAGGGCAATCAATCAAAATAAAATCATATTTTAGTTGTTTTTTTAAACTTTTAATTTGTTTATCTAACTTATACCCCCTTTGATCTTGATCTATCAACTCTATTTCTGCACCTAGTAAATCAACAGTTGCAACAATTATATCTAAATTTGGGATTTTACTTTTTCTGATGGCATCAGAAATATTGGTTTCACCTGAAATAACTGAATACGAATTTATACTTCTATCACTCTTTTCTATTCCAAGACCAGTGCTTGCATTACCTTGTGGATCTAAATCAATAAGTAGTATTTTTAAACCAACAGCAGCTAGACCAGTAGCTAAATTAATTGCTGTAGTAGTTTTACCTACTCCACCTTTCTGATTTGCAACCGCAAAAACTTTCTGTTTTATATGATTTTTTTCACGTAACACGTTGAAATGACTCCACTATAACAATTTTTGAGTTTGAATTAGTTATGCTATCATGCGTTGAAAATTTAATATCCCATTTCTTTTTTGTTTCTTTTATTTCATGATTATAGCTTATACCTTTTGGAAAGATACACCTTACATTTGCTACCCCTTTTTTTTCAAGAATTGTAAATAATTTATGGAGAGAAGCGAAGGCTCTGGAAATAACAATATTAAAATCTGGAAGAATAACTTTTTCAATTTTTACATTAAGCACCTTTGCACTAGAACCGGTTATTTTAATAACATCTGATAGAAACGCTGCTTTATGCCTATTTGACTCAATTAAATATACAGGATTGACACCAAGTAAACTGATTACAAGACCAGGAAAACCAGCACCACTCCCTATATCAATTAAGCCACTAAAGTTCTTATAAGGTAAAATATATTTAATTATTTGAGCTGAGTCAATAAAATGCCGTGACCAAACATTTTCTAAGGAACTTGAAGAGACTAAGTTTAATTTTTTTTGTCTCTCAAATAACAAATCACAATACAATAAAAACGAATTCTTTTGATTAGGATTCTTGCAGAAATTTGTTAGAAAAAAACTTTTGTCCATGTATTATTATTATATTGTTTCACGTGAAACATCAATGAATAATTTAATGTTTCACGTGAAACATCAAAATTTTGATATATGATTTGAATTTTTTACATGTGAAAACAATGCAGTTAAACAACCAGGTGTAATACCTTTAATCCTACTTGCTGCACCTAAAGTTCTTGGCTTATTTAATTCTAACTTTTCAATCATTTCGTTGCTAATACCACCTATCCTTGAATATGAAATATCTTCCGGTATTAACAATGATTCATCTTTTCTAAACCTTTCTATATCATTTAGTTGCCTATCTAGGTAACCAGAATAAATTGCAGAAATCTCAAGTTGCTCGATGGCATATTTGGGAAATTCTGCGAGTTTAGGCCAGATATTATAAAGTTGATCAACATTAATATTAGGTAAACTCAAAAGATCACATATAGATTTGTGTTTACCATTTAATTTAATCGAAAAACCATATTTATTAAACTGGTTTGGTGTAATAGTATTATTGTTAGAAAAATCAAATAAATCGTTAATTATTTGTTTTTTCTTCTTCCACAAAGAAATTCTATTTTTAGAAATAATACTATTACGTATACCTATATCGGTAAGCCTATCATCAGCGTTATCAGTTCTTAGTAAAAGTCTATATTCAGACCTGGAAGTGAACATTCGGTATGGTTCAGAAACACCAGCCATTATTAAATCATCTATAAGCACACCAATATAAGCTTGGCTTCTATCTATAATGAAAGACTTATTTTTATAAGATTTCAATGCTGCGTTAACCCCAGCAATCAATCCTTGAGCTCCTGCTTCTTCGTATCCAGTAGTACCGTTAATTTGCCCAGCAAAGAAAAGTGATTTAATTTTTTTTGTTTCTAGAGTTGATTTTAACTGAGTAGGATCTATAAAATCATATTCAATAGCATAACCAGGTTGGGTAATTTTACAATCCTCCAAACCAGGTATCGTTCTAATAAACTTTTCTTGAACATCTTGAGGTAATGAGGTTGAAATTCCATTTGGATAAATAATATTAGAATTTAACCCTTCTGGCTCCAAAAAGACTTGATGATTGTCCTTATGAGCAAACCTATTAACTTTATCTTCAATTGAAGGACAATATCTTGGACCTGAACTATTTATATTTCCATTATATATAGCGGAATTATGTATATTATTATTTATAATATGGTGGGTATTAATATTTGTACGTGTTAGATAACAACTTATTTGTGGGTTTTGAGTTTTTGTTGTTAAAAAAGACATAAATTTAGGAGAAATATCTCCTTCCTGTTTATCTAGATTACTATAATTTATACTTTTAGACAGTAACCTGGGAGGTGTACCAGTTTTTAACCTACCAATTATAAAATCAAAATTTTTTATTTGTTTTGATAATTCCGTTTCTGACTTCTCACCAACCCGTCCACCAACAACTTTTTTATTACCTATATGGATTATACCACTTAAAAAAGTACCTGTTGTAAGTACAACGGATGTTGAAAAAATCTCATTGCCGTTATTTAAAATTACTCCATTTGCACAATTGTTTTTAATTATTAAATTTATAACGCTACCTTCAATTATCTCTAAGTTACTGGTATTTAACAGAATATTCTGCATTTTAGCTTTATATATTTCTCTGTCAGCTTGAACTCTTGGACCTCTTACTGCTGGTCCTCTACTTCTATTTAATTCTCTATATTGTATCGCTGCGAAATCTGAAACAATACCCATAAGCCCATCTAAAGCATCTATCTCACGAATCAGATGACCCTTACCAACGCCACCAAAAGCAGGGTTACATGACATTAAACCTATTGTTTTAATAGAATGAGTAATTAGACAAGTACTTGCACCCCTTCTTGCAGAGGCATGGGCTGCTTCACATCCAGCATGTCCTCCTCCAATAACTATAACGTCATAATTTATTTTTCTTTTAGACATAATTTATTTGCCAATACAAAATTCATTAAAAAGTTTATCTAGCATATCCTCAACATCAACTCTACCTGTAATTTTACCTAAGGATTGTATACCAAATCTTAAATCTTCAGCTTTCAATTCGAGTTCAGTTTGTTTCTTAAAACTTATTAAGGAATTAGAAATTTCCTGAAATATTTCATGATGTCTTTTCCTTGAAATCAAATACATTTTATTTTTAGTTTGATTGAATTTACTTTCTAAAATAATTTTAATATGACTTAAGAGTTTTTCAAAACCAAAATTAGTTTTTGCAGATATATATATAATATCATTTTTATTGAAATCTCTAATTAAATCACTTTTATTTTGAACTTCTATAATCGAGGTGTTATCAGTAATGTTATAAGTATTTAAATCTATAGGCAAATCTAACTCATTATCTGTTACAGAAATAATTAAATCTGACTGTTTAATACTTTCAATAGATTTTTCTACGCCTATTTTTTCAACAACATCCTGTGCATGTCTAAGACCAGCCGTATCTCTTAATAGAACAGGATAACCAAATAACTTTAATTTTACTTCTACAATATCTCTGGTAGTACCTGGAATATTTGTAATAATTGAAACATCACTATTAGTTAACCTATTGATAATGCTTGATTTTCCAACATTTGGTGGACCAATTATTGATATTATTAGACCGTCTCTAATAATCTGTGAGTTTTGATAATTTACTAAAATATCATTAATTATCTCAGAGATACTATCAATTTTTAAATTTAAATTTTTAAAAGTATCTAAAACTATTCCATCATCTTCAAATTCAATAGCAGCTTCAATTTCTGATAATAGTGCTAGCAATTTAACTCTTAGGTTTTCTGTTAATTCACCTAGATTACCAAGTAAAAGTTTGTTTGCATGATCCAATTGAATCTTTGTCTCAGCATTGATTACATCCACTAAGCCCTCAACCTGTTCTAGATTCAGTTTATTATTTTCAAATGACCTTCTTGTAAACTCTCCCGGTTCAGCAATTCTAACATTATCAATACTCAATAATATTTCATAAAGTAAATCGACTACTGCCATAGAACCATGCGTGTGAAATTCTATGATATCCTCTCCTGTAAAACTATTAGGTTTATTAAACCATATCATTAAACCTCGATCGATATAGTCATTTGTATTCGGATTTACAAAGTTCTTTAATTCGACAATTCTAGGCTTTTTTGGTTCATCACCAGTAATAATTTTTGCGCATTTCAAAGATAAAGGGCCAGAAATACGTATTATTCCTACTCCTGACGGAACACTCCCAGATGAGAAAGCAAAAATTGTTGAATTATTTCCAAAATTTTTCAAAAAAGATCCCATAAATTTGTTTTAGAGTTTATACTATTTCTAAAAAATAAAATAAACTTTGAAATTAAAACAAATTTTTTTTGTAGCCAATAACAATATAATGAATTTAAATAAAACAAATATTTTTGGTTCTATAGATACCCCTATAGGCATAATAGGTGTATTAGCAAAAAACAAAAGAATTTTATCTGTACATTGGACTGATAAAATTTTTAAACCTACTTCACCACTGCTTATAGAAACATTAGTTAAAGTTAAAAATTATTTTAATAATAAAATAGGATTCTATTCTATTCCAATAGATTTAAAAAAAACAAAATTACAAATTAAGATACTTGAAACTATAATGGATATTCCATTCGGTAATTTTTGTACATACGGTTCATTGGCAAAAAAATTGAATACACATCCAAGGGTCGTTGGTCATGCGTGTTCAATTAACCCTTTACCATTAATTATTCCATGTCATAGAGTTCTTCGAAGTGACAAAAAATTAGGCGGATATTCTTGTGGAAATGGGATTGAGACTAAAAGATGGTTACTTAAACATGAAAATATTAAATTATAATTCAGGAGGAAAAAATGGAAATTAATATTAAAAGCGATAACCAATCATTTTCTTGTTATATGGCTCTACCAGAAAATAAAAAAGGTCCGGTTATAGTATGTTTGCAAGAAATTTTTGGCGTAAATTTATGGATGCGTAACATTGCAGACAAAATATCTTCACTAGGTTTTGTGGCAATAGTCCCTGATCTTTTTTGGAGAATTCAGCCAAATGTACAAATTAATGGTGAGTCTGAAGAGGATTTTGGAAAGGCATTTGACTTATATGGAAAATTTAACTCTGATATGGCTTTAATCGACATTGAAAATACAGTACAGACTGCAAAAAATTTATCTGAAAATGATACGGGTAAAGTAGGTACAATGGGATTTTGTTTAGGAGGTTTTTTATCATATTTATCATCAATACACACATCTTCAGACGCTAATGTTGGTTATTATGGAGTAGGCATTGAAAATAAACTTAGTGAAAAAGATGATATAAAAAGTAATCTTGTATTACATATAGCAACAGAAGATCAATTTGTACCACCAGATGTTCAAATAAAGATTCATAATGAACTAGATAATCATCCAAAAGTTTCAATATATGATTATAAAGCAGATCATGCTTTTGCTCGAATTGGCGGTGATTCTTATGTTGAAGATATTGCTAGTGTGGCCGAAGAAAGAACAATTAATTTTTTTAATAAATTTTTAAGATAGGAGAAATTATGTCTATGGCAATTATAGCTTCAAAACCTGGTGGCTTAGAAGTTTTAAAATGGGAAAATATAGATGTTCCTGACCCCAAGGATGATGAAGTTAAAATATCTCATACTGCAATTGGTGTAAATTTTATAGACACTTATCATAGAACTGGAAGATACCCTGGTATGAATTATCCTTCAATATTAGGAGTTGAGGGAGCTGGTAAGATAATAAAAGTTGGAAATAACATAACTAATTTCTCTGTTGGTGATAGAGTTTGTTATCCCCTTGCTATCGGTGCTTATTCTGAAGAAAGAATAATTAATGAAGATATATTAATTAAGATTCCTGACAATATTTCCGATGAAGATGCTGCAGCAGGGATAACAAAAGGTATTACTGTGCATCATCTATTTAATGAATCAAGAAAAATTCTAGAAGATGATTGGATACTTTTTCATGCTGCTGCTGGTGGTGTGGGCTTAATTGCCTGCCAATGGGCAAAAGCAAAAGGGTTTAATTTAATTGGTACTGTTTCTAATAATGAAAAAAAAGAATTAGCTTTAAAATACGGAGCAAAAAAAATAATTAATTATAAAGAACAAAGTTTCGCTGAAAAAGTTATGGAAATAACAAACCAGAAAGGGGTAATAGCAGCTTATGATGGAATAGGTAGTGATAGTCCTAGAAACTCCATAAAATGTTTATCAGTATTTGGAACTCTTTGTACCTTTGGTGCCGCATCTGGACCATCTAATTTAACAATTGAGGATCTTCCAGCATCTATCCAATATACAAAAGGATCTATTGCTACATTAATTCAAAACAGAGAGAAGCTTCATGAATCTTCAAAAGAGTTTTTAAAATTATTAGGAAATGGTGATTTAAACATTCAAATAGGTCAAACTTATGATCTAAAGGATGCAGCAAGAGCACATAGTGATTTAGAAAATCGAAAAACAACAGGATCTATTATTCTTAAACCCTGAGGTTGTAATTGACAAAAGCAATTGTATTAGAGAAACATGGTGGTCCTGCTAATCTTGTGTGGCAGAACATTCCTGATGTGCCGCCACTTCCTGAAGAAGTAACAATTAGGCAGTTATTTACCTCTGTAAACTACGCAGATATAAATTTCAGAAATGGTACTTATAAACCGCCTAAATTACCTATAGTTTTAGGAAGAGAGGCAGTGGGCATTATAGAAGAAACAGGTCTAGCAGTTAAAAACTTTAAAGTAGGTGATAGAGTAGGTTATGTAAGCCATTTTGGAGGATATTCACAAAGAAATAACATAAATGAAAAATTTCTAATACCCATACCCAATTCGATACCAAATGAATTAGCAGCAGCTTCATTACTAAAAGGTTGTACTGCTCAATATCTGCTAAGGCAAACTTATAATGTTAAAAAAGGTGATATAGTACTTATCCATGCTGCTGCTGGTGGTGTGGGCCTAATTGCCTGCCAATGGGCAAAACACCTTGGGGCAACAGTAATTGGTACTGTTAGCACTGAAGA
>MDTD01071681.1_pt1 | contig 145102 bp, 136 predicted proteins | sample 811221 | NCBI WGS metagenome assembly MDTD01 (sample SAMN05326646, study PRJNA326480) | marine metagenome | isolation source: seawater | place: Pacific Ocean: South West | collected 2011
TGGTACGTGAGCTGGGTTTAGAACGTCGTGAGACAGTTCGGTCCCTATCTGCCGTGGGTGTAGGAAAATTGAGAGGATCTGCCCCTAGTACGAGAGGACCGGGGTGGACGCACCTCTGGTGGACCGGTTGTGACGCCAGTTGCATTGCCGGGTAGCTAAGTGCGGAAAGGATAACCGCTGAAAGCATCTAAGCGGGAAACCTGCCTCAAAACTAGTTTTCCCTTGAGAGTCGTGGAAGACTACCACGTTGATAGGCCGGGTGTGGAAGTGTGGCAACACATGAAGCTTACCGGTACTAATCACTCGATAGTCTTAATTTATTGCAAACCGTGCGTGTGCAGTAATCAATCCAAGTATAATTTATACAAGAACATCCAAATATTCTTTATATGTTAAATGATTTTAGTTGGCCTGGTGGTTATTGCGGAGGGCCCCCACTCGATCCCATTCCGAACTCGGTTGTGAAATCCTCCAGCGCCGATGGTACTTCGTCTTAAGGCGTGGAAGAGTAGGTCGCTGCCAGGCCAATTAAAATCATACTCTTATTTATATTTTAAAACTTTTGATCTTTTTTTGACGCGGGGTGGAGCAGTCTGGTAGCTCGTTAGGCTCATAACCTAAAGGTCAGGGGTTCAAATCCTCTCCCCGCAACCAACTTTAATCACTAAAAAATTACTCTGCAGTTCTTTATGTTAAATATTTCCAATAATTACTTTACTTTTTGAGCCATAACCAGACACCAAATTGTATTATTTTATTGGAAAATACTGCTATTATTTCCTAGCAAACTATAACTATACCAGAATCTAAAGATATAAAATAAAAACAATATACTTAATTAGGCTTTTTTTAAATTATTAATATTAGCATAAACACTAATGAAATTCATTAATACCCTCGTGGTGAAATTGGTAGACACAAAATACTTAAAATGGTTATCATTTTGAATGGATATAAGCGTTAAAATATATTCTGATTATGTTTGTCCATTTTGCTTCTTGGCAGAAGAACCACTAATGCAAGCTGTTGATTCATTTGATGGCGCCCAAATAGATATAGAATGGATGCCATTTGAATTACGTCCATATCCAACTCCTACATTGAAGCCAGAAGGTCAGTATCTCAGAGAATCTTGGAAGCATTCAGTATACCCCATGGCGGAATCTATGGGCATAGCTATAAAGTTACCTGGTGTTTCGCCTCAGCCGTATACAAGGCTTGCCTTCGAAGGAAGTTTTGCTGCATCAGCTCAAAAAAAATCCAAAGAATATAACCATAGAATGTTTACTGCTTTTTTCCAAGATGGCTTAGATATAGGAAAGCAAAGTATATTAGAGTCTTGTGCAGCAGAAATAGGATTAGACTCTAATAAGTTTAGATCAGATCTAAGCTCGGGACGTTTCCGAAGTGAATGCCAACGTCAACTATTAATTGGTCGAGACCTTTTAAAAATTTCATCAGTGCCTACATTTATAATAAATAATGATGTTAGAATTCCCGGAGTTCTCTCTAAAGAAACGCTGGTATCTATATTTGAAAAGCAACTTAGTTATCATAGATAGTTGTTCTACCTAATATAAAGTTTGGAAATTGAATTTTTTTTCTAGTAACCAAAAAATAATTTCTAAATATAAATTTATAAGACAGCTATCTTTAATTAAAGCTAGGCATAACTTCATTAATAAATGTTAAAAGGGAATTTTTCTTTGCTTCAAAATTTATACCTGAGTCAATCCAATAAGAAAATTCATCAAACCCAAGGTCTTCATATTTTTTTATAAGTTCAATTATTTCTTTAGAGGTACCAATTGCTAAATTATTTTTCAATATTTTAGGTGAGCAATTTGGTATAGCTTCAATTTCTTCAAAAGACATTCTTTTAATTTGTCCTTGGTTGATTGGCTTTTCATTTTTAAACCATGCATTAAAATAAGCGTAAAATTTAGAAAATTTTTGAGCAGCCTCATCTAATTCTTTTTGATTATTACTTACATAAGTATGTTGTAAAAGCATTATTTTTAAATTTGAGTGGAGGTTAAACTTCTTTTTAGCATCTATGAATCGGTTCATCAAAGTAATTACTTCTTCGTAACCTTGAGATAGGGGTGTTACTTGAACATTACAATTATTATTAATAGCAAACTCGTGGCTACTTGGGTCTCTTGCAGCAATCCAGATAGGTGGGCCATTTGATTGTAAAGGTTTTGGTATAGAAGTAGATTTAGGAAATTTATAGAACTTACCATTGTGGGAGTAATTTCCGTTCCATAAACCTCTAATTACTGGGACTATTTCTCTTAATCGTTCACCAGCTTCAAGTGCATCCATCCCAGGGATTAATCTATCATACTCATAACTATAGGCTCCTCTTGCAACACCTAATTCCAAACGACCAGAGGTTACGATATCCGTAATTGCAGCCTCTTCGGCTAGTTTTATAGGATTCCAAAATGGGGCGACAATTGTTCCAGTGCCTAATCTAACATTATTTAATTTATTTGCTAAGTCTGCAATACTGACAAAAGGGTTTGGAGCAATTGTGAAGTCCATACAATGGTGCTCTCCAGTCCAAATTGTGTGCATACCCCCTTTATCTGCGATTTTGCACAAATCTATAAAGTCGTTATATAAATCTATGTATAATTGGTTGTTATTATAACGTTCCATATGAACAAAAACAGAAAATTTCATAAAATTAAATCACCCTATTTTGAGTTCATAGTAATAAATGATTCTATTATTCTATTTACTTCGTCAGAATGTGACATCATAGCCATATGTCCAGCTCCTTTAATTTCATTAAAAGCACCTAAAAAACAAAAATTTGCCATATTTTTACTCATCAGAGTTGTGGAGTTTAAATCTTCTGATCCAGTGATGAAAGTAATTGGTACCTGAATTTTTTTAAGCACTTCTTTAGCTATACCTCTTTGATTTGCAAAAACATCATAAGCATTAAGATATCCTTCTTTATTAGATTCTAACAACCATTGTCTGCAAACATTTGAAATCTCATTTAAATAACCTTTTGGGCTTTTCCCAAACCATCTAACTATTGTTAGCTCTATTTCTTTATTCATATTTTGTGATTTAAGTTCTCTTAAACGTAATTTTACTTTTTTTAGCGCTTCATCGCTTCTTTGATAGATACAGTTTAATGCTATAATTCCTGCGCAATTTTTTTTACGTTGCTTAGCATAATTAATTGCAATTAACGCGCCTAAAGAATGACCAATAATTATAAATGAATTATGAATTACTTCATCCACAAATAATTTAATTTCTTCTATGTATGAATTTAAATTATTAGATTCTATTTTCAAATTATCACTCTCGCCATGACCAGGTAGGTCAATTGCAAAAATAGTATAATCTTGGCTAAAAAAATTTATTTGAGCAGACCAACTTTCTGCTTTTAAGCCAACACCATGAATCATTAAAAGATTAGGTCCGTTTCCAGCTTTATAATAAGCAATATTATTTTTAGATTTATTTCGAGGAAGTGGTTTCCACATCATGCCCTAGTTCTTTAAAAAAAGGTCAATATTTTTAATTTCATTTAATAATCCTTTAAAGGTATAAAGTTTAAAATGCATTTATTTTATGATACTATTAATTTAACCTAAAATTAGCATATATAATTTAAAATTTAATTATTTTTCTCTATAATTCTGTTTATATGCGTAAAGTAATTGATATAAAAAACTGTATGAAAACATTTGAAGGTGACGGAATACCTGTAACTAGGGCCTTTCCTATTCCTTCAATGAGAGAGTATGATCCATTTTTACTTTTTGATCACTTTGGTCCTATTAATTACGAACCTGGGGGTGCTACAGGAGTGCCAGCGCATCCTCATTGTGGATTTGAGGCAGTAACTTATTTACTTGAAGGGGAGGTTGAGCATAAAGATTCATGGGGTGGTCAAGCAATAATTGAATCAGGAGATATTCAATGGATGACAACTGGATCTGGTCTTATACATTCTGAGTTGGTGACCAAAAAATTTAAGATTAATGGTGGTATAATGCAAGGCTTGCAAATTTGGGTGAATCTTCCTGCTAAAGATAAAAATGTCAAGCCATGGTATCAGCATATAAAAAAAATTGATATACCAACTATAAATAAAGAAGATGGTGTAATTGTAAAAGTTCTTGTGGGAAATGTAGAAAATATTTTTTCTTCTATTCAAACACAATCGCCGGTTTCTATTTTTGATATTCAATTTAGTGAACCAAAGCAAGTCACTTTTGATATCAATAGAAGACAAATTGCTATGATATATATTATTGATGGAGAGCTTAAATTTTCTGAAGTAAATAAAATAGCTAAAAAAGGTCAAATGGTTTTCTTTGATCAAAGTAGTGATGAGATTCAAATAATTAGCAAATCAATCAGGGGCTCTTACCTTGTTTTAGCCGGGGAGCCATTAAATGAAAATGTTGTTCGCTATGGTCCCTTTGTAACCAATACTGAGCATCAAATGAAACAAGCTATAGCTAATTTTCAAAATGGAGAAATGGGTAAATTATCTTAAATTAAATTTAGTTATCATTTTTCTTTATTTTAATAATATTTAACAAAAATTTCTATAGAAGGTAATTGGATAGAAATTTTTTTCTAAAATATAAATTATTTTATTAAAATTCTAAATTTTACTGTAAATTATTTTTTTATTATTTTTTTTTCAAAAATGAGGGGATGCTTTTGGATAACTTTACTCCTTTTTCAGCAATTGTTGGTGGGGTTCTTATTGGCCTTTCTATTTGTATTCTCCTTTTTTTTAATCACAAATTAGCTGGTATAAGTAGTGTTATAGGAGGGTTATTTAAATTCAATTTTGATGATAAACTCTGGAGGATATTCTTTCTTTTTGGAATGATTTTAGGTGCGTTAATTTGGTTTGAGTTTAATGAGAGTTCAATAGTAACCTTTGACTCGAATCCTTGGATCATTCTTGCTGGAGGTTTGCTTACAGGTTTTGGAACACAGCTAGGTTCTGGATGCACTTCAGGGCATGGGGTTTATGGCATTGCAAAATTCTCAATTCGCTCAATAGTAGCAACTTTCATTTTTTTGTTTTTCGGAATGTTAACTGTTTTTATTCAACGCAATCTTTTCTAGGTAGAGTTATGAATAGAATAAACTTTATATCTTTTTCTTGTGGTATTCTTTTTGGTTTAGGTTTGGCAGTTTCTGAAATGACAAACCCTATGAAAGTTAAGGCTTTCCTTGATATAACAGGAAAATGGGATCCAAGTTTAGCATTTGTTATGACTAGCTCTATAGCCGTAACCTATATTTTTTTAAAATATATATATTTAAAAAGAAAAAACTCTAAAATTTTTACAGAAATAAAACTTAATGTATTTGACTTTAAATTAGTTGTTGGTGCAATTATATTTGGAGTTGGTTGGGGGCTTGTTGGGTTTTGTCCAGGCCCATCAGTAGCAGCTTTATCTGACATTCAAATTAACACAATATACTTTGTCATATCAATGATTGTTGGAATATTAATACATAGATTTTTATATAAAAAATTATAAAGAATTCTTATAAATTTATAACTTACGACCAAAAAAATTCATTGGGCCTCAGTTTTATGAGATAAATTATCAAAAATACTCAAAATATAAAATATAAATATAATTATTTGTATAATGATTGTAATAATTAGTTATTTATAAATGATAAATATTCAAAGGATAAAAAGATATGTCTTTAAAATTAATTTATTTCAAAATGCAAGCTTTAGCAGAGGCCCCACAAATGCTCATGAACTATGCAGGTATTGAATATGAATACATTATGGCATGGGATTACTACAATGATGAGTGGAAAAATATTAAACCTAAAATTCCTTTCAAGCAATTGCCACTTCTTATTATAGATGAAAAACATGAGATACCTCAAAGTCTTGCAATATTGTCTTATATAGAAAAACTTGCTGATTTGAATATTGAGGATCCCATCATTGCTGCAAAAGCAGATGCTATATTAAATGGAGCTCAGGAGTTGTTTATTCCGCTAAACCCTACAGTCAATTTTGCAGTAGGAGAAGATTTCAATAATAAGAGAGATGAGATGATGCCATCTTTATTGTCTAAATTTGATGACCTTGATAGATTACTAAAATTAAGCAATGCAAGATATTTCATTGATGATAAACCTCGTGCATGTGATTTTTTAGCTTTTCATCATCTAGAATTATCAAGAAAACTTGATAGTTCAATTTTAAATAAATTTCCAAAATTGAAAAAGTTTGTTAACGACATAGAGGAAATTGATTCAATTACTGCTTACTTAGATAATAGACCTGAGTTAATAGATGTAAGCATAGCTCCTAAACTTGTAATTGATGGAGTTCCAGAGTCTACTGGTGTTAAGAAAGAATAGATTTATTTTAATGTTTGATAGCTTTGATACTTCAGCTGCTTGGAATCCAGACCAACTCAAAGAAAAAAAGGATTGGATTTTTGAGATTAATAAGGAAGCTAGTGATTATATTACAGAAAATATCAAGAAGGTTTTTGAACCAAAAAAAGATTTATTTGATTATAGTAGAGATGAATTTGATTTAGGTCCTATACTTGAAAATGTATCAAATGCAGCAAAGAAAGCTTATTATGGTTATGGTTTAAGTTTAATTAAAGGTTTACCAAGAAATACACTTAATAATCAAGAATTCAAATTATTAATATGGGCTATTGGCCTGCATCTTGGTGTTGCTAGGCCTCAAGGAATGTTTAGCCAATATATTTCTGAGGTTAAAGCTACAGGAATGAATTACCGCTCTGATGCAGGACGTGGGTATAACTCAAATGCAAAATTAGATTTTCATACTGATGGTTGTGATCTTGTAGGTTTAGCTTGTTATAATAAAGCTATGGAAGGAGGTCAAAGCCTTATTGCTAGTAGTGTAACCGCTTGGCAGTTACTTTTATCAGAACGACCAGACCTTGCTGAGGTGGCTTTGGAAAATTTTTACTTTAGTCATAATGAAGAACAGATACCTGGTGAATGTCCGTATTATGTTCAACCGCTTTTTGACTTTGCTAAAGGTCATCTTTTTGGTAAATGGAATTGGAATAGAGTAAGAACAGCTCAAAAAATGGATGATATTCCAAAACTAAGTTTAATTCAGCTTGAGTGTATTAACTTTTTAGAGGAAATTTTGCGAAGACCGGATGTGCTTTTTACTTCATGGTTTGAACCTGGAGATCTACAATTTATAAATAATCATGTAATTTTACATTCAAGAACAGGTTTTAAGGATTTTGAGGAAATTGAAAGAAAGCGTTTATTAATTCGTATATGGATTGCTCCACCTTATTCATTACGATTACCAGATTCATGGAAAGATTTTTGGAAATCAATTGATCCTGGATCTGTTAGAGGAGGTATTTATGGAAAAAATTATGACAATAAATGCAGACTTTTTGAAAAAAGACAATCTGAATTAATGGGCATGACCTTACCTAGTTCATTAAGCACTTAAATTTCTAGAGAGAAAATCTCTTCAAAACGTTGATTCAATATTTTAGCAATACTTAGAGATAAAACTGTTGACGGTACAAATAAACCATTTTCAACTGTATTTATAGTTTTTCTGCTTACTTGAACTAAATCTGCAAGCTCAGCTTGAGTTAAGCCAATCTTTTTTCTATATTTTTTAATATTGTTTGATAATTTCATTTTATTTTTCTCTTAAATTAAGAAACAAGTATAATAATGTATTTATGTAACATAATAGTTACAAAATTAAAATGATTATTTTACTAAATGTAACAAATATGTTATATTTACGAAAATGTATAATTATCTTTAAATTCAAGAATTAAATAATTTAATATTTTTTGATATAAAATATTTATTGGAAATAAAGTTTGAGGAAATTAAATGATTGTAACTCTACTTTTTACAATTTTGCCATCAATTTTAATTATGTTGTATATTATATTTTCTGATAGGTTTAGAGAGCCTTTTCTCAATATAATTTATGCTTTTATTTTAGGTTTTATAATAATTATTCCTGCTGGTTATTTAAATTATTTTTTTATTTTTTCACAACAAAACCCTGAAAGATTAGTTTTTATAGCTGGTTTTACTGAAGAGATTATTAAGTTTATAACATTATTCTTCTTCCTTAAGGGTATGGATGCATTTAATGAGCATATGGACTCCATTGTATATGCAACACTTTTATCGTTAGGTTTTGCTACCTTAGAAAATTTTGATTATGTATTTTTTCTTAATCAGGACATTTCATCTCTAGCAATAGCAATACTAAGAGCATTTACAGCCATACCACTACATGCAAGTTGTGGCATAATCATGGGATATTTCTTTGGTTTATTTGTTTTTAAAAAATCTAAAATTAATTTGATTTTAAGTTTAGTTATTCCAATAGCAGTTCATAGCTTTTATAACTCTATATCAGGAACTATTTATTTATACATATTTATTATAATGGTAATTATTTATGCAATTTCACTTCATAGGAAAGTCGCTAGGTCTCAAAAATTAAAAATGTTTGAACAAGAAAATTATTAAAAATGAATCATTATTTATTCAAAATTATTCTGAAGTTTATTTTGATATATTTTAAAATAAAAAATTAAAGCCATAGCTAGAAAGCATGCTATTCCGGCTGTAATAAATATAGGATTATAACTAAGAATTATATCCCGGGAAATTCCCGCACTATATGCTGCAAATGCTGCTCCATATTGATGTGCAGCAAAAATCCATCCAAAAATTACGGGCCCACTAACAATTCCAAAAAACTTACTTGTTAGCCTAACAGTCGGGGGAACAGTAGCAATAAAATCTAAACCAAAAAAAATAGCCCATACAGATAATGCATAAAAATCAAAATTACTGTAAGGAAGGTAGAGTAAAGATAAACCCCTGAAAGAGTAATATATTGCTAAAAGAATAAAATTATCATACCGGTCTGACAGCCAACCCGACCCCATGGTGCCAAGAAAATTGAATACACCCATTATTGCTAAATAGGAAGATGCAAGAACTATTCCTATATTATTGTCAAAGCAAAAAGGGATAAAGTGTTGTGAAACTAGACCAGTTGAGGTAAACCCACAAATAAAAAAGGTACCAGCTAGAATCCAAAATGCAGGATGTTTTAATGCTTTAAATAAATTTTTGAAACTAATTACAATAGGGTTTTCTGTAACCTCGGGAGGGTGGAAGATTTGTTTATCTCCATAAGGAGGTAAACCTAATTCTTTAGGCCAGCTTTTACCAAGAAAAATAAATAAAACTGAACATAAAATACAACCAAATAGTCCTGGAAGTACAGCTATTTTCCAGCTAAACGCAGAAGCTAACCAAGCAATCAATGGCACAAAAGTTAATTGTCCAGCAGCAAAGCCAGAAGTAAGAATTCCAACAACTAAACCTCTTCTAGAATTAAACCATCGAGTAGCAACGGTGGCTGCTAGTCCCAAACCCAAAATACCAGATGCGATTCCTAAACATAAACCAATTCCAAAAAATAAATGCCATTTTTCAGATACAAAAATTACTGTAGTTAAACCTATGATTGAAAAAATACATGAAATAGTTACAACTTTGGGTATACCCAATTTTAGCATCAAAGCACCACCAAATGGTGCCATTGATGCTAATATAAATAGCATTACAGCAATTGCAGATGAAATATCTGAGATATTCCAGCCATAAGTTTTTGTTAATGGGATGATAAGCACTTGGGGGATACTAACTACAGCTGAAGAAAATACTGTAGTCAAAAAAGTCATCAATGCTATTACCCAGCCATAATAAATTCCGTAATCGGAAAGTTTTTTTTCTAAAAAATGAGCATACATATTTTTATCTAGCGATGCTAAGTTTACTTCATCAATTATTATTCATGTATTCTATGAATGATAGTACGTTTTGTCTTCCTTTTCCATAATCTATAAGTTGTATAGGATTTGCTGGTTTGCTTGAAATTGTAATTTCAATTATGCCTTCTTCTTTTTTTTTCAAAAAAATCTCAATATTTTCACCAAAACTTTTCCAACTTATTCCTGTAGTTGCTTGAATGAGGTTTTCTTCCTTTTTTGATGCATATAGTTTTCCTTTGAATGATTTGATGCCATCTAGACTTTTTTGAAATGTATCTTCAAAACTTCCTGAAACAATAAATGTTTCTGATTGATTAGGGCTAACATCTCTTCCATATTTTTTTTTAAGTTTTTTAGTTTTACGCTTTTGCCACCAGCCAATAGTAATTGACATAAAGACTCCAAAGAAAATACCATTCAACAATCCTTTATAAATACCCGCACTGATTCCTTCAGAAGTCCCAATACTTATGCCTTTTATGATTGCATAACCGCCACCAAACCATATAAAAAGTTTTAGGTAGATATTCAATTGTTTATATACCTCTTTTAAATAAAATATATTTATAGAATATATCTATCATTGTTTAACTTAAAATCATCTTAATTTAATATCTAGTTTAAACAAGGGAAAATGATTTGATATTAATTAAGGTAATTTTTATTTATATATGGATTGCCCCTGAGCCTAGTGATAGAGCTGCTTCTTTAACAGCCTCGTTCATAGTTGGGTGAGCGTGACAAGTTCTGGCAATATCTTCAGCTGAAGCACCAAACGCCATAGCTGTAGCAATCTCATGTATTAGTGTTCCTGCATTAGAACCAATAATATGAGCGCCAAGTAATTTGTCGGATTTGCTATCTGCTAATAACTTGACAAAACCTTGAGTATCTCCTGTTGCCCTGGCTCTGCTATTAGCTAAAAAAGGAAATGTTCCTTTATTAAATGATTTTCCAATATTTTTAAGTTCCTCTTCTGTCCTACCAATGGAGGCCACTTCTGGATTGGTATACACTATTCCAGGAATAAGGCCATAATCTACATGGCCTGCTATACCCGCCATTATTTCAACAGCAGCAACACCATCTTCTTCAGCTTTATGTGCAAGCATCGGGCCTTCAATTACGTCACCTATAGCAAAAATTCCTTTTATGTTTGTTTGAAATTTTTTATCTACTTCTATTCTTCCAATTTTTGATAGTTGAATACCAAGTTTTTCTAATCCTAAACTTTCATTGTAAGGTTTTCTGCCTACAGCAATTAAGACTACATCGCTATTAAGCTCTGAATGAACTTTACTTTCGCTATCAGTTAGTGAGATTTTTAGTGATGATTTATCTTGTTTAATTGATTTAACCAAACTATTAAGATGGAACTTGATACCATCTTTCTCTAAAATAGTTTTGAATTTACTTGCAACTTCGTTATCCATACCTGGAAGAATTCTTGGTAAGGAATCAATTACTTGAACTTCAGAACCCAGTCTTGACCAGACAGTTCCCATTTCTAGTCCAATATAACCTGCGCCAACAACTAACATTTTTTTAGGTATTTTATTTAATTCAAGAGCACCTTTGGAAGAAATAATTTTTTTTTCATCAATTTCTATACCTGGTATTGAAATAGGTTCAGATCCAGTAGCAATTATAATTTTTTCACAATTATATTTACCTTTATCTTTTCCATTTTGAATAATCACTTCGCCAGGTTTGCTTATTGTACCAGTTCCAAAAAGTCTACTAATTTTATTTTTCCTAAATAATTGATCAATTCCTTTCGTAAGGCCATCTACAATATCATTTTTATTATTCATCATTTTATCAATGCTTAGTGATAAACCTTTAAAATTTACTCCGATTTTTTGGAGATTATTTTCAGTTAATTCTGCAAATTTTTCCGATGAATTTAATAACGCTTTTGAAGGAATACACCCCTCATTTAGGCAAGTCCCACCTAAAGTATTATTTTTTTCTACACAGGCAACTTTGAAACCTAATTGAGCCGCTCTTATTGCTGCAACATAACCTCCCGGTCCACCGCCAATAATAATTAAATCAAATGAGTTTGTTGTCATGAATAATCCTGTAAGTTTTATCTAGATATTTAAAAGTATTCTTCTTGGATCTTCTATAGATTCTTTAATTCTTATCAAAAAAGAAACAGCCTCTCTTCCATCAATAATTCTATGGTCATATGAAAGAGCTAAGTACATCATTGGTCTTATTTCAATATTGTCCCCTATAGCTATAGGCCTCTTTTGTATTTTATGCATACCAAGAATACCACTTTGAGGTCTATTTAATATTGGAGTTGACATCAAAGAACCATATATTCCCCCATTAGAAATGGTAAATGTTCCTCCGTTTAAATCAGATGGAAGTAATTTCCCTTCTCTAGCCTTAAAGGCAAAATTTGCTATTTCATTTTCTATTTGGGCTATATTCTTATCCTGAGCATCTTTTAATACAGGAACCACTAGACCTTGGGGAGTCCCTACAGCTACCCCTATGTTATAATAATTTTTGTAAATAATTTCATCGTCAACTATCTCAGCGTTTACAGCTGGAAACTCTTCCAATGAAATTATTGAGGCTTTTACAAAAAAACTCATGAAACCAAGTTTTATATTATGGTTTTTTAAAAAATCATCCTTAAACTCATTTCTTAAGTTAATGACAGCTGTCATATCAACTTCATTAAATGTTGTTAACATTGCTGCCGTATTTTGTGCTTCTTTCAAACGGTGTGCAATAATTTTTCTTATCTTAGACATAGGTACTCTTTTTTCCCTGTCATCTTTATTTGGAGAAGGCTTATTATTATTTGATATAATAGCAGTATCAGATATATTGTTTTTTTGTATTTTATCTTTTGAAATTAAATTAGAAAGAATATCACCTTTAGTTAACCTTCCATCTTTACCAGATCCCTTGATAGAACTTGGATCTAACTTATGTTCTTCAACTAATCTTCGAACTGCCGGTGAAAGTTCATTATTTATATTTGATTCTGATGATAAATTTATTTGTTCTTGTGGTTTATTTTGCTCAAGATCCAAAGTTTGATCTTCTAAAATCGTTTTATTACTTTCATCTAGTATAGCTAATACATTTTCAACCTCTACAGATGATCCTTCAGAAACAAGAACATTTGCAATTATTCCATCAGTGGGAGAGGGTACTTCTAATGTAACCTTATCAGTCTCTAATTCAACTATAGGCTCATCTACTTTTACTGGATCTCCTTTTTTTTTGATCCATTTAGCAACTGTTGCTTCCACAACAGATTCTCCCAATGGCGGAACTTTAATTTCTATTGGCATATTCTTATATTCTCCTTATATAAAGAAATACTATTCTGCTGCAGCATTTGTATGTTTTGTCTCAGCTTTTAGTGCGTCCTCGATAATATTTTTTTGCTCCATAAGGTGTCTTCTTGCAGTACCCGTGGCCGGTGACGCTGACGGTGATCGACCAATATAGGTTGGTTTGTCATTATTCATTTTAGATTCAATCATAGATTTTTCTATGTGATCTCTTATAAAATACCAAGCTCCCATATTCATAGGCTCTTCTTGGCACCAAACTACCTCAGCATTAGGTGTTTGTAAAAAAAGTTTTTTTAGATTATTTGCAGGAAAAGGATATAACTGTTCTACTCTAATAATTTTTATTTCAAATTTTTTAGCCTTCTCTCTTTCCTCATAAAGATCATAAAATATTTTTCCAGAACATAAAATTACTCTAGTCACTTTAGAGTCAATTACTTTGGAATTTACTTCATTCAAAACCCTATGGAAGCTAGTTCCTGGACCAAAATCATCTATTTTTGAGACGCAGTTTTTATGTCTTAAAAGTGATTTTGGTGTCATAATAACTAAGGGTTTTCTAAAATCTCTATTTACTTGTCTACGTAAAACGTGAAAGTAATTTGCTGGTGTGGTACAATTAACCACTTGCATATTATCTTCAGCACATAGTTGAAGATATCTCTCTAAACGAGCAGAAGAGTGTTCTGGGCCTTGTCCTTCATAACCATGAGGTAAAAGTAGAACCAAACCATTCATTCTAAGCCATTTCGATTCACCTGCGCTTATAAATTGATCAATAACTACTTGTGCTCCATTTGCAAAGTCTCCAAACTGAGCCTCCCACATTACTAATGCATTAGGTTCAGCTTGTGCAAATCCATATTCAAAACCCATAACAGAAGCTTCTGATAATGGTGAGTCAATAATCTCAAATTTTGCTTGATTTTTATCTAAGTTTGCCAGAGGTATATATCTATTCTCATTTTGCTGATCTATAAAAACTGCGTGTCTTTGACTAAAAGTTCCTCGGGAACTATCTTGTCCCGATAACCTAACTACAAACCCATCCTTAAGAACGGAACCAAAAGCAAGTCCTTCTGCTGTAGACCAATCTATATTTTTTCCTGAGTTTATAGAGTCCTCTCTATTCTTTAAAATTCTTAATAATTTTTTATGAACATTAAGATTTTTAGGAACTGTCGTAAGAATTTTTCCAATATTTTTTAATTCGTCAATATCAACGGCAGTGTCACCACGTCTATCTTCTCCATAAGCAACTTTAAGGCCTGTCCATTGACCTTTAAGCCAGTCTGCATCATTCGGTTTATAAGCTCTTCCTGCTTCAAATTCGTTTTCTAAATATTTATAATGTTCATCATGCATTTTTTGAGCTTGTTCACTATCAAGAATTTTTTCACTTAAAAGTTGTTTTAAATATTTTTGTCTAGTAGTAGGTTGTTTTTCAATTTGTTTATACATTAATGGCTGAGTAAATGATGGTTCATCACCTTCATTGTGGCCATATCTTCTGTAACAAATTATATCTAGAACAACATCCATTCCAAAAGTTTGTCTAAACTCCATAGCTACTCTTGATGCATGAACAACCGCCTCTGCATCATCGCCATTAACATGAAAAATTGGCGCCATTACCATTTTAGCTACGTCTGTCGGGTATGGAGACGATCGAGAATAAGCAGGGCCAGTAGTAAATCCAATTTGGTTATTTATGATAATATGGATTGTTCCTCCTGTTCTATAGCCTCTTAATGCTGAAAATGCAAAAGTTTCAGCAACAACACCTTGTCCTGCAAATGCTGCATCTCCGTGAAGTATGACACCTAAGACCTCTTTAATATCTTCTGACTTTCTTTGAGATTGTTTGGCTCTCACTCTTCCGACTACAACTGGATCTACAATTTCTAAATGAGAGGGATTAGGAGCTAGACTTAAGTGTATATTTTTATCGTCAAAAGTTATGTCCGCAGATGAACCCATGTGATACTTTACATCACCTGACCCGCCGGCACCTTCTGGGTTGACTGGGTTACCTAAAAACTCAGATATAATTGCTTTAAATGGCTTATTTAATACATTATGTAAAACATTTAAACGACCTCTGTGAGCCATGCCTAGTACAACTTCTTTTAGACCAACTTGGCCACCTCTTTTAAGAATTTGAAGTAGTGCAGGTATAAGTGACTCTCCTCCATCTAGTCCAAATCGTTTTGTACCTATATATTTTTTATGCAGATAATTTTCAAAATTTTCAGCAGCTAATAAATTATTATAAATAGCTATTTTACCGTTTCTAGAAAACTCAGTTCTATTTTCGATTTTTTCAATTCTTTCTTGAATCCAGGCTTTTTGATCTGGATCTTGTATATGCATAAACTCAACTCCAATAGTTCCACAATATGTTTTTTTTAATGCATCCATAATTTCGGAAAGAGTAGCAGTTTCTTTTCCTAAAACATTATTTATGAATATTGGACGGTCATAATCTTTATTTGTGAAGCCGTATGTTGCAGGGTCTAATTCTGGGTGTATTTCTCTGTTCTGGAGATTAAGTGGATCTAGGTCTGCAAGAAGATGGCCTCTTATTCTGTAAGCTCTTATGATCATAATTGCTCTTATTGAGTCAAGAGTAGCGGATCTGACATCCCCAGCCATCAGACTTCTATTTCCAGCTATCCCTTTAGCCACGGCTTTTATTGAATTTTCTGGATCCTCTGCATTTATTATTTTAGATTTTGTTTTACCCCAATTTGGTAAGTCTTCAACTTCATTTGATATTTTGCCAAGATCTTCAAACCATTGAGCCCAATTGGAGTCAACTGACGAAGGGTCTTTAGACCAAAGGGAATGCAATTCTAATATTATTGTCGCATTTGAGCCTGATAGAAAACTATCATCCATTTTTGATTTTCTTTCAATGTAATATTAATTATTTTTTATACATAATTTTTTGTGGAATGTACTAAATCAATTCATTAATTGTTCTCTGAATATAAAACAAAAACACAACATATACACTATAAAATATCTACAACTTTGGCCTAATATATATATTTATATATTATATCGCAATATATTAATTTTTTATAAATCTATATAATATTTCAAGTATCTAGTGAATAAATTATTAGGATTTAATCGTTTTGACCGGTTTTCTTCTAGTTGGGTAGCAAGTTGAGCAAATTCTGCACTTAATTCCAAAGCATGATCTTGCTTGACAATACTCCCTTCCATAATAGATTATTTGAATATGAAGTTTATTCCAGAGATGTTTTGGAAATAGATTTTTTAGGTCTTTTTCAGTTTGCTTTACATTTTTTCCATTACTTAGGCCCCATCTTTGAGCTAATCTATGTATATGTGTATCAACTGGAAAAGCAGGGTACCCAAAACCTTGCGACATCACTACACCAGCTGTTTTATGACCAACACCAGGTAATGTTTCTAAATCCATGAAAGTATTAGGAATAGTCCCATTAAATTTATCAACTAATATTTTTGATAGGTTTCTAATAGCTTTTGATTTTTGGGGGCCAAGGCCACAAGGCTTTATTATTTTATAAATTTTTTCTTGAGAAATTTTTTGCATTTTAAAAGGATTATTTGCAAGTTTAAAAAGTTTTGGAGTTACTTCATTTACACGAACATCTGTACATTGAGCACTTAGTAGCACAGCAATCAATAGCTCAAAATTACTTTTATGTTTTAATGGAGCTGAAATTTTGGGATAAATTTCATCCAATATTTCAATAATTATATCTATTCTCTCATTTTTTTTCATTTTAATTTTTAATTCTTTTAGGCGGGAAATAAAACCATATAAATATTGTCCATAAAAAACAAATAAAATAAATTAAAATAAAATAACTCAATGAAAAGTCCCAAAACAGTATATTTCCTAACCATTTAGATACAAAACTTTTTGTGACAGGGTTTCCTCTTAATGAGTTTTCAATAATTGTAAGTGGGCAAATAAAACCTAAAATTGTCTCAAAAAAAATTATACCTATTAATAATAAATGTATTAATCTAATATAAAAATTTGAGGCTAAAGCCAAATTTAGTTTATAACCTATGGGAAAAAATAAACCCAGAATTACAAAAAATGCTATAAAAAAATGAAAAAAAAGAATAAAATCTGCTAAAAATATATTCATTATAAATATTATTTTAGTACTTTAATTTTTTTTTTATACAATAAAATTACTAGGGGTAAAAATGGATCTTGTGTTCATATATTTAGATATTCCTTTTTGGAGGGCAGAAGTTGGAAGAATTGCTTTATTTATGGGTAACGTGAGCTTTAAAGATTTAAGAATTACTAGAGAAGAGTTTCTTGAAATAAAAGAAAATGGTAAACTTAACGCTAAATATTCTATCCCATTTCATCAGCTTCCTTGTTTGGTGGTAAACGGTAAATCAATTGCCCAAACAGCAGGAATAGCAAGGTTTTGTGGCAAATTAGCTAAACTTTATCCTGTTGAGGATAATGTAAGTTCTGGTTTGGTGGATCAGTATATAGATTTTGCTACAGATATAACTGTCTTAATTTCTCAATCTAGTAAGATAATTGATGCAGGTGAGAAGAGATTAAGTAGAGAGAAATTGTACAAAAATGAACTCACAAAAAGAATTCTAATGCTAGAAAAATCTATAAATAAAGAAAATAATTGGTTAGTTGGTTTTAATATTACAATTGCTGATATTGCTATTTGGAGATTAATGGGTTGGCTATCTAGTAATAATTTGGATGGTATACCGGATGATATTTTATTTAAGTATCCTAAAATTAGAAAAATCTGTTTAAATGTTGATAATCATCCACAAATAAAAGCATGGGTAAAAAAAACATATCCAAAAGATTATAATAGAGGTAACTTTATTAAATAATAGTTTAGAAGAATTATTATTAATATAAAACAAGGAGAATTTTTTGCCTAGGCATCGAGGTATATATAATCCAAAAAATCCTTTGCCATATGAATTAAGTAGATCTAGGATTGAAAACTTTATTAGATGTCCTTCGTGTTTTTACTTACAACAAGTTAAAGGAGTAGTATTTCCAAGTTTTCCAGGTTTTAATTTAAATGAAGCAACAGATATTCTTTTAAAAAGAGACTTTGATAAATATAGAGGTCTGGAAGAAACACACCCATTCTTGATTAATATAGGTAAACACCACTTGATTCCTTTCTCTCATCCAGATTTTAATCTTTGGACTCAAAGTATTCATTTTGCATCAGAAGGTAGAATGAATTTTATTCATGAGCCTACAAATTTAAAAGTAGGAGGTGGATTAGATGATGTATGGATAAACAAAAAAACAAACGAATTACATGTAATTGATTATAAAAGTACTTCCCAAAGAACTAAAGGAAAAGAAATATCCTTAAATGATCCATGGAAGATCTCTTATAAACGCCAGATGGATTTTTATGTTTGGGTTATGCAAAAAAAGGAATTTAATATAAGTAAAATAGGGTATTTTTTATATTGTGATGGTGACAGATTTGCTGATTATAGTTTTCTAAACTCAAAAGATGCTAGCATGAAATTTAAGATGACTTTAATTCCATATGATGTAGATTTTTCTTGGGTGGAGGAGGCGCTTTATAATATTAAAAGCTGTTTAAATCTAAATTCTCCTCCTAGTCATTCAAAAAACTGTGAGTATGGAAATTTTATATCTCAAATCGATCTTATTAATTAAAAATTGATATATGAATCTGTTTATAATAAATAGATCCATATAAAATTTAGAAACTTCATATTTATTAAGTAGAAATTTTGTGACATTCGAGTAGGTATGCGAATAGAACTGAGAGTAATTAATAATAATATTTAATTATTGATAGTTTTTTCAGATAGCGCATCTAAGATTGGGCAATTAGGTCTATCATCGCCTTGGCAAGCTGTTGCCAAAGTATTTAATTGGTCCTTAAGACTCTTAAGTTCTGATAGCTTTGCATCGATTTCAGCAATTTTTTCTAGCGTAAGTGACTTTACTTCTTTGCTTGACCTATCTTTATTTTCGTATAGAGCAAGTAATTCTCTGCATTCTTCTATACTAAAATTAAATTTCCTCGCTTTACCTACGAATTGAAGCTTAGCAACATCATTTTCAGAAAATTCTCTATATCCAGTATTGGTGTCTATATATGGTTTGATAATACCAATATCACTATAAAATCTTACAGTTTTGACTGTTAGTCCTGAAAACTTTGCTGCTTTACCTATATTCATTTTTTTCTTGTCTCTCCTGTAACAGGAGAGTTTAAATTTAATATTAAATTAGGTCAATAAGTAATATAAATGCAATTTCCATGAAATATTTTATAGCTAAATATATTTATACGCTATAATTCTTACAAATGTCGGAGGTCTAAATGGAAGCTATAATTGAACCCTTAAGAATTAATTGGAAATGTAAGCATACATGGCCTAAAGCAATGTATAATACACTTTGGTGTCTAATTGGTTGCTCTATAGGAGATCTCGGCACCATATATTATTTTCAAGTTAATAATATTGACTGGCCTGTGATGTTAATAATGGGACTTGCGATTATAAATGGATTAATAACCTCAATAATATTAGAAACAATTATTTTGTTAAGACAAATGAAGCTAAGTATAGCATTCAAAACTGCCATAGGTATGTCACTTATTTCAATGGTATCAATGGAGGTTGCAATGAATCTTGTTGATTGGTTAATTACTGGTGGAGCTATGTTATACTGGTGGATTATTCCTCCAATGCTGATTGCAGGTTATGTAACACCCTTACCATATAATTATTGGAGATTGAAAGTCTTAGGAAAAGCATGTCACTAGAATATCAAGTAATTAATTTAATCATATATAGAATTTCTACTAACTATATTTGGTTACAATAAAGTTTGGATAACAGTATGAAGTCTCAATCTAATATTCAATCAAAAAAAGAATTAATCCCAGATGCTAGGTGGCGTGATTTTGGTAAGCATTTTTTAAGGTTAGAAAATAGTCATGATGAGTCAGCATCTCAAGATTTTTATTTAGAGATGTATCGTTTCCTCGGAAAGGTATTAGGGCCTGAGAGAAAAACAGTTTATGAGTTAAAAATTAAGAAAGAATTTAAAGAAAAATACGGTCATTCTCCCAAAGACCGCCATCAAGTTAGAAACGCTGTAAAGAATAGTCCTTTTTTTCAGTTTTGGGGGCATATGAGATCTAATATAAATCAAGAAATGTTTTATAAAAATCAACTAATAGTTGAGAGACAAATTAAAAATTTAGAGAGTAAAGCTAAAGTTAGGCCAAAAAAGAATATGGGTAAACTTGCTCTAAACCCTGATTTAAAAGTTCCAAAGTATCAAAGCTTTGATATGCATTGGATGCCTGGGGGTTATCATACTGAGATTTCTGATAAAGGTGATATATCTGCAGGAGCACTTTATGACTCAGGAGGGATTTATTTAATGACTAATGGATCGCTTGGTCCATTTAATGACGGTGCTGCTTATTCTCTAATTAATTTTTTAAGAAAGGATCTCCCTCATTTCAAACCTAAAAATATATTAGACCTAGGCTGCACTGTAGGTCACAATACTCTACCATTTAAAGAATTTTGGCCCCTTGCAAAAGTTACAGGAATTGATCTTGGCGCTCCTGTTTTAAGATATGCTCATGCGCGTTCTACAAAAATGGGCTATGCTATTAATTATTCTCAGCAAAATGCTGAAAAAACAGATTTTAAAAACTCTTCTTTTGATTTAGTTGTATCTACAATGTTTTTGCATGAAACATCTAAAAAAGCTATAAGCAAAATATTTAAAGAAACTTATAGAATTTTAAAGCCTGGTGGTTTAATGGTTCATGTAGAGCAGCCACCTTTCAGATATTTTGATGATCCATACGAGCAATTTGTTAGAGATTGGGACACTCACAATAATAACGAGCCTTTTTGGGGGCCTATGCATGATTTAGATTTAAATAAAATAGCCTATAATTCAGGTTTTAAAAAAGAAAATATTTTTGAAAAAATGATTCCTTTAATTAAACCTGAGGTAAAAAATAAGTTTTCTAAAGGTGTAGGAGAGTGGTTTATTTTCGCGGGATGGAAATTATAATCTAATTAAATTATTTAAATTAAATAAACAGTTACTTTACTCAGCTAAAAATTTATTAATATAATTTACTAATTTTTTTTCACTTTGAGGCTTTTCAATTTTACTAGAATTCTTAAAAATATTTGATATTTCATCCCTAAATTTATCAGCTTTATCTATTTTATTCCCTAAAAGCAGTGTTTTTGTTTTTATATCTTTATTGATAATTTCTTGAGTATATGAGAAACATGCTTTTGTATAATTATGATATGTTTCAGGTGATGTCATTAATTGAATAAAGTCCTGTTGAGTTTTTTTTGGATTATTAGAGATAGATAAGTTTCTAATGTTAATCTCATTTGTTTTAAACCACGGCCAAAATAATTTTGAATCTAGCAAATAATCCCATGCTGTTATTAATTGAGTTCCATCTTTTTTTGGTTTTAAGTTTGGAAAGAAATTCTTTACAAAATCTTTTTTATTTTTAGATTTAAGAATTATAGGATTTATAAGTATTAGCGAATGGAACAGCGATGGGTATAAATCTAAAGTATTGATGGCTAAAGCAGCACTAGCATCAAAAGAGATTATAGAAGCATTTCTAAGTTTGAGTTTATTTAAAATCAAGTATAAATTTTTTGAATAAGAGGAAATTTTATTTTTATATTTTATATTTTCAGAAAAACCATTACCAGGTATATCAAAAGAGAGCACTTTTCTAAATTGTGATAATTCTTTTTGTAATTTAATAGTGCTAATACTATTTTTTGTTATTCCATGAAGAATTATAACTGGTTTATGATTTTCTTTTCCATGAATTCTAATTAGCTGTTGTGAGTTATTTATATTAATAAAAGAAATAAATGATGGTTGATTTGTATTTATTTTTGAAGATTTAAATTTTAATTTTTTACAATTTTTATTAATATTTTTAATTAATTCATCTTTATCAAAAACCTTTATTATTTTTATATTTTGTTTAAAAGATTTTACCCTATTCACGTGTTTTTCTAATACATCATCTTTTCTTGAGTATAGAAGGGTATGTGTTTTAATTTTTGCAAATGCCATGTATGTATTATGAGAGAAGGCTGCTTTATAGCCCTTAATATAATTTTCTTCTGCTCGCAATTTAGATATTACAACATTGTGTATGTAGTTAGGCGAGGGTAATTTTCTTTTTATTCTATTTTTTTTATTAAACCAGGGGTAAAAAATTGTTTGGTCTCTTGTGTGGTGCCAGGCTCTAATCAGGTGTTCCCCATGTTTTTGTGGCTTAAATTTAGGAGTATAATTTTTTAATAGCTGTTTTTTTTCTTCGTTACTATAAAAAGAAATACCATCAATAATCAGACACTTAATTTTTTTGTGATTTATCGCAACCTCTAAAGCAATGTGTGCGCCTGTATGAGTGCCATAAAGAATACATTGATTTATATTTAATTTTATTAGTGTATTTATTGTTGCATTTGCGAAGTCTCGAGCTGTTGGGTTATTTTTTTTTAATGGGTCTGATAAACCATAGCCAGGTGTATCAAGGGCAATAATTTGAAAATCTTTTGCAAGTTCATGTAATGGTTCAATTACAAACCTTCCATCTTGTGGGCTTGCGTGTAATAAAACAAATGGTTTACCCTTTCCAGATATCCAGTAATGAACAATACGTCCATTTACGTTAATAAATCTTCTGAATATTTTTGCTAACATAAACTTAATATTAAATATTAAATAAAATAAAAAAAGAAATTTATTTTTAAATATTATTAAACTATACTTTAACTCAAGGAAATAGGAGAAAATATGATGATTGAAGAATTTAACGGTGTTTTTTACTTAATTATATATATAGTTTTATTTATTGGTTCTGTTTTCTATGCATTTCAGACCTTGATAGGAACTGCTAAATTCATTGATAAATATAGCATTGATCAGTCAGGTGCATTTATGGTCCGTTTTGTAGGTACTTTTATTAGTGCTTTTGCCCTTATACAATTATATTTATTTTTTGATGGAATAGAAGGTCACTGGGCTTTTTTCCTTTTTGGTTTATTACAGTCAGTCATAGCTTTTGTGGCAAATTTAATTACAGTTGAGTTCTCTCATTACAAAACTAATAAAGGAGAAAAAATTACAAAAGAAGGTTATTTAGCGCCACTTGTATTTACAGTCCTATGGTTAATTTTAATTTATGGAGTTCAGGATAAGATTTATCTTTAATCTTTAATCTTTATTTTTTTTAGTTTTGGGAAGTAATCACTTCGATATCTATTGTGAGAGAACTGGTTCAGAATTCTGGTCTGAACCAGTTAATGCTTTAACAAATTTTGCATTTATATTATCTTCACTTATTTTAGCATTTTATCTAATTAAAAAAAAATCAAACAAAGGTGATATTGTAAATTGGATTTTTATTTTTTTAATTTTTTTAATCGGATTAGGGAGTTGGTCATTCCATACTTTAGCTAATTCTATTTCACTGCTTCTTGATGTCATTCCAATTGGTATTTTTATTATTCTTTATACATGGTTTACTTTTCAAAGATTAGTATATATTAACAGTTTTTTTCCATATGTGGCTGTATCAGGTATTTTGGTTCTTTCTTTTTTACTATCATTTATCCCTTTATATGGAAGTCAATCATATCTTGGAGCTTTAGTTTTTCTATTTTTAGTTGGTATATATTGTAAAATTTATAGAAATTCAAAATTTTCATCATCCTTGATTTTTGCAAGTTTTATTTTATTTATTTCTATAATATTTAGAACTATCGATATGCATATTTGTGAAATCTTTTTTATAGGAAGCCATTTTATCTGGCATATTTTAAATTCTATTTTATTATTTGTAGTTACAAGGGTAATGATTGATTATGGTAATAAAAGAGGTTAACTAAATCTTATTTAATAATATTTTTAATTAATTTATTTTCCCAGTCTATCCTTTTTTCCCAGTTTTCAAGCTTATCTATATAATCTCTTGGATAAGATTGAAGTTTGAATAAATATTCTGGGTTTTCAACTAGTTCTTGTAATTCTAATCTTAAGGATTTTTGGAAGTTCTTTAAAGGAAGTTTTATGCATATTTGATCTGGTATAATCATAAAAGTATTGGTGTCTCTATAATTCTTATGATCAGCTTCAGGTAAAATAAATGAAAGACCTGCTGCTAGTGCTTCAAGGTTTGAATTAGATAAATTACCCATAATATTAAATGAAATATATAAGCTGCATTTAAGTAATATTTCAGCAACCTTATCATGTGGAATTGAGCCATAAAAAATAAAGTTTGAACTAGTATTTGAATCCCTAACTTTATTTTTTAATTCTCCAAGTTTTTCTCCATCGCCAATAATATGTATAATTAGATTTTTTTTATATTTATCATCTAATGAAAGGATTGTTTCAATTATTTCAGTAGTCTGCTTATAAGGGTCAATTCTTCCTAGGATAGCAATATTAATCTTATCAACTAGCATATTTACATTTTTTACTTTTAAATATTTATTAACACCATTTAGTTTGGTTTCCCTTGGAGTTTTTTTATTCAGAATTTCGTCTAAAAAATTATTTATACCACTTCCATCTTCTGTTCCGATAACTAATGAGAATGGGGATTTGTAACACCATCTATCAATTTTTTGTATTATTGATTTGCCTTTAAGTATTTTTTTCATTGAAGGCGTAACCCCCAGAACTCTTAATATTACAGGTGTATCAGTAAATCGAGATATTATTGATCCAGCTAAAATATTTGATCTATCAATGTAAACGATATCTGGTTTAAGTTTTTTATAAAACTTCCAAACTTTTATAGTTTGCCTTATTAAACTTATATGGCCTCTGAATCTTCCAAATATTTTTGGTATTTTTTTTACTCCTGTCAAAACAACTGTATTTGCTTCTAATCCTTTAATTTTAAATTTTTTATCTCTTCTTTCTTCCCACATATCTTTAAAATAGAAGCCTGACTCTCTTGCGGTAAATATTATTGACACTTCATCATTATCTTTTACAAATTTCTCTATTAATTTATATATTGCAGGTGATCCGCTTGGGTTCCAATTAGATTCAATTATACTACTTTTAAACCCACTCATTAATCTGCAATTGATTAGTATTTTCATCTTAAAATCTACTGTTTTTTTTGTTGTAGTTATTAATAATTTTAATTAGCACTAACTTTAATTATATCTTTCCATCTAGTGGTAAATTTAGAGGATACATTATGTTGTTTCATTTTCCATTCAGATTTTTTACTTTTTATTCCTAATTCTAAACAATTTCTTCCAAATTTTTCATTAATCTTATCAATTGCTTGCATTAACTGATAATTCTCTTTTTTAGTATCAGGAAAGAAGCCAGGTATAATTGTTTGTTTAGGGAAAAGGTCAAGCAATAAAACACCGCCTTTTCTATATAAATAGCGATCTTTCCATAGTCTGTTAAATATTCTTCGTGCTTCTAGTACTAGTACTATACTATCAGATGTTGGGGTTATTAGAGTGCTTACTGCACTGTTAGAATACTGTTCAATATTTTTATTAAATCTATCTGTAGATACAAAAACTTGGATAGCCCGGCATGCTAATTTTTTTTTGCGAATTTTTGATGCTGCTATTTGTACAAACAGTCTGATAGCATCAAATACTTTTTCTTTTTCTCCGACCGCTTTACCAAAAGTACGAGAGCAACGAACAGACTTACTCTGTATTGGCTCTAATTCTAATCTATGACAGGGTATGCCCTTTATTTCTTTAAGAGTTCTTAGTCCTGTGATACCCATTTTTTTACGTATCCAGATCTCAGAAGATTTTTTGAGTTCTAGAGCATTAAAGATTTTATTTATATGAAGCATTTTTGACCATTGCCTTCCTATTCCCCAAACGTCTTCAATATGTATATTTTGTAAAACCATATCTATTTCAACATCATTTGTATTATGGAGGCTAAAAACTCCTTTAGTAGTTATATCAGATTTTGCGATTTTATTAGCAACCTTAGCTAATGTTTTAGTAGGACCAATTCCTATTGACACTGGTATTCCTACCCATTTAAATATTGTTTGGCGTATTTTTTTACACCATTTAACAGGATCATTTGTGATTGATTCGAGATCAAGAAAGCACTCATCAATACTATATATTTCAATATCTGGGCACTTTTCAGCTAGTATACTCATTACTCTTGATGACATATCACCATAAAGTGCATAATTAGATGAAAACGTATTTATACTATGTTTTTGAATAATATTTTTTATTTTGAAAACAGGTACACCCATACTGATACCTAGCTTTTTCGCTTCTTGAGATCGTGCTATTACACATCCATCATTATTTGAAAGTACTATCAAAGGCTTTTTATTTAATTTTGGTTGAAACACTCTCTCACAAGATGCATAGAAGTTATTACAGTCAATTAAAGCAAATATCGACATTATATTATCGATTATAATGTTTTCGTATACTGTGGATCACAACTCCCCAAATTTCACATCCATTTTCATCAATAGGTATGTCAGGAAATAAGCTATTCTCAGCAGATAATAGCCAAGATTCATTTATTTTTTTGAGGCGCTTTAAAGTCATTTCACCTTGAATAACTGCGATAACAATATCTTTCTCTTGTGGATAAAGACTTCTATCAACTATTAGTAGATCTCCGTCAAATATTCCTGAGTTTTTCATAGACTCACCCTCAACGCGTGCAAAAAAGGTAGCTGCTGGCTTTTGTATTAAATATTCATTTAAATCTAACTTATTCTCAGTATGGTCATCTGCTGGACTAGGAAATCCTGCAGAAACGTTAGAGCTATACACAACTATTGGTATTTTAGAAGGTTTTTTATTGGTAAATAAAAGCATAGATATCCTCTAATTATAACTAGAACAAATCATGAACATATGTTATAAATTGTCAAGGAAGTTTATAAAAAAATTCTATTTTTAAGGGTTATTGTGAATAAAAAAATGATAGAAAAACAAAAAATAGCTGAAACAAATATATTTGTATATAAACGTTTCTATTCAAGCCAAGAAACCTTGGAGGTAATGAAAGGATTAAGGGAAGAAATAGAATGGAAAGAAGTAAAAATAAAAGTATTTGGAAAAGAGTATTTATCACCAAGGTTAAGTGCTTGGTATGGGGAAAAATCATATAAATACTCAGGTTATAAGTGGGATCAAAAACCCTGGCCTCAAAGCGTAATAAGGATAAAAAAAAATATTGAAAAGTTAACATTACTAAAATTTAATGGTGTATTAGCCAACTTATACAGAAGTGGTCAGGACTCAATGGGTTGGCACTCAGATGATGAGAAAGAACTAGGATCTGACCCTATAATCGCCTCGATAGTTTTTGGTTCAACAAGAAGATTTTTACTGAGAGATAAAAATATAAAAAATAGGAAAAAAGAAATTAAATTTGAAGATGGAGATCTTATGTTGATGGGTAATGGTGTGCAAAAAAATTGGGAACATTCAATCCCAAAGACGGCAAAGAATGTAGGAGAAAGAGTAAATCTAACATTTAGATTAATATATTAAGTCGCTATGTCTTATAAAAAGGGGTTAATATTTTTTTTTGTATTTGCATAGATACGGTTTTGACTAGGCTGAGGGCTTAATTTGTCGATTAATTTAGACAAAAGATCCGAGAGCTGGTCGTATCTTGAAGCTTTTTCTGAGGCTTTGATTGATTCTATTCTAGACTTAGACAAATCTAGAATTGCTTTGTCATATTTCACTTGTAAATCTACTTTTTCTTTTTTTAAAAATTCTATTTGGGTTTTATAATCATTTATTCTTTCTTCTGCAGAAGATTTTATTTCAGAGATTATGGACCTATAAACATTATCCTTATCTTGGATAATTTTTTCATAAAGTTTATCAATCTTGTCTGAAGTTTCAGTATTGCTAAGAATACGATTCATAATAAAAAATAATTTCCTTTATAGATAGCCCAAAAAATAATATTATGATGTAAGAGTACTTCATATAATTAAATTTTCAAAAAAGTTTTTATGGTTAATATAAATAATATATAAAAAATTTGGAGGTAATATGGCTGAAAATTCAATAATTTATATAAATGGTGAGTTTAAGCCTCTAGCTGAAGCAAAAATATCAGTGCTTGATCAAGGTTTTTTGCTTGGAGATGCTGTTTTTGATGTGGTTTCTGCATGGAATGGATACATATTTAAATTGGATGAGCACCTTGATAGGTTTGAAGATTCACTAAGAGCAACAAGAATGAACTGTTCACTAGATAAGGAAGGCTGGCGCAAGGCAATTATAGATACAGTAAAACTAAATAATCTAAAAAGTGCAAGTATAAGATTTATTGCAACTAGAGGTATATCAAAAGAAGTTATTGCCGATCCAAGAGATAATTCTCCAACTGAAATTATCTGGGTAGCTCCATATGTCTTTCTAGCTGATGAAACTGGTCGAAAAGAAGGAATAAAATTGATGATTAGCCATTTAAGAGGTTTCACCCCAGATACTTTAGACCCAAGGTACAAATGTGTCGATCGTCTTCATTACCAGTTAGCTAAAATGGAGGCTTTAGATGCTGGGTATGATGATTTGATTTGGTTAGATAATAATGGGCATGTTGCAGAGGGGCCTGCTTCAAACATATTTATAATTAAAAATGGAATTATGTATACACCAGGTGATGGTATATTAAGAGGAATTACACGGCAAGTTTTCATTGATTTAGCAAAAACTATAAATATGGAGGTTAATTTATGTAATATCTCTACTTTTGATTTATTCACTGCTGATGAGATCTTTACAACTAGCACAGCAGGTGGGGCATTACCAATAAAGGAAGTTTCTGGAAGAAAAGTTAAAGACTCAGTTCCAGGAACTATTACAAAAAAATTAGACTCATTATACTGGAGACTTAGAGAATCAGGAGAAGGATCTACATTAATTAACTAAAATCTTATAATTAATTATAAGGCAGCCTTATAAATATGAAATGCGTCTTTTTCATTTAAATCTCTAGGGTTATTTACAAGAAGTCTAGTTTGATTCATCGCTTCTCTGGCTAACATGTTTAATGAATTACTTTTAATTCCGACTTCGCTGAGTTTTTGTTGGAGCCCGCATCTCTTTGACAATTCGCTAAGTTTTTCTACAAATTCTTGTGCTATCTCTTGACTACTATTTCCTTTTAAATTTGGAAAGACACAATAAGCGATTTCCGAATAAATATGAGGTGATGTAACTGCGTTAAATTTTAAAACATGAGGGAGAACTAGTGCATTTGATAAACCATGTGGAACTTTAAAATGTCCACCAATAGGATAAGCTAAAGCATGAACTGCAGCAACTGGAGAATTTGCAAAAGCTTGTCCAGCAAACATAGACCCAAGTAGCATATTTGATCTAGCTTCAATATTTGATCCACTATGAACTGCTGTTTCAATAGACTTACCCATTAACCTGAGAGCTTTTTTTGCTAAGCTTCTTGAAATAGGATTATTATTTTGACTTTTTGATGTATAAGCCTCAATAGCATGAACCATTGCATCAATTCCTGTTGCAGCTGTTATGTGAGGTGGGAGACCCATAGTAAGTTCTGGGTCTAAGATTGCAGCATCTGGAATTATTTTATTTGATACTACACCCATTTTTTCACTCTTACCTGTTGTAACAATGGAAACAGGAGTAACCTCAGACCCAGTTCCAGCAGTTGTAGGAATTAGGATTAAGGGGAGTCTGTGTCCTTTAATATTATCTATACCATAAATTTCATTTAATTTTTCCTGTTGTTTGGATAATACTGCTGTCACTTTAGCAACATCTAAGGAAGATCCCCCGCCAATTCCTATTATACCATCCACTGACTTTTCAATAGATAAATTTGTTGATTCTAGAATATTAGACTCTGGAGGGTCGGCCTGAACATCTGAAAAAATGGTATAATCCACATTTGCTTCTTTAAGGCTTCTAAGCGCTTTTTCAATAATTCCAGTTTCTATTATACCTTTATCTGTAATAATCAATATTTTATTGCCAATTTTTTTTAAAGTAATATTTCCAAGCTGTTCTAAACACCCAGAGCCAAATTTTATAAGAGGTGTAGTATTAAATTCAAAATGCTGCATAATTATTCTCAATCTATTTTTAATTATTAGATCTAAATATTTTGTTGTGTATTTTTGTAATGAATTTATAATCTTTTTTGGACAAATTCTACAAATATTATTTATTTTATTAAATTTTTTTTTAGTTGGTTTATATATGGCAAAATACTTAAAAAAAAGTAAATCCCAAGCTGAAAGAACAGTTGACGATATACAAATTAGGAAAGTAGTGGAAAAACTTTTACTGGATATAGATGCAAGGGGTGACGAAGCCATCTATGAAATGTCAAAAAAATTTGATAATCATAATCCAGATAGTTTTCAATTAACAGAAAACCAAATCAATAATTTAATTTCAAAAGTTTCAAAGCGTGATATAGATGATATTTTATTTGCTCAACGACAAATAAGACAATTTGCAAAAAAACAAATGGAGAGTTTAAGTGATATAGAGGTTGAGACAATACCTGGTGTTATTCTAGGCCATAAAAATATACCAGTTGATTCAGTAGGCTGCTATGTTCCAGGGGGGAAATTTCCAATGGTAGCTTCTGCTCATATGTCAGTAGTTACAGCTAAAGTCGCTGGAGTAAAAAGAGTGGCATCAACAGCTCCCGTTCATAATGGTGAACCTAATCCTGCAATTGTAGCAGCAATGCATTTTGCTGGAGCAGATGAAATTTATACATTAGGTGGAGTTCAGGCTGTAGGTGCATTGGCTCTAGGTACTAAAAGTATAAAACCTGTTGATATGTTGGTTGGTCCCGGAAATGCCTATGTAGCTGAGGCAAAAAGGCAGCTTTATGGAAGAGTAGGCATAGATTTATTTGCTGGTCCAACTGAAACTTTAATCATTGCGGATGATACAGTTGATGGTGAAATATGTGCTACGGATTTATTAGGGCAAGCAGAACATGGTTATAACTCTCCTTGTGTGCTTGTAACAAATTCTGAAAAACTTGCAAATGAAACAATAATACAAGTAGAAAGACTCCTTAAGATACTGCCTACAAGAGAAACTGCAAGTGAGAGTTGGGAAAACTTTGGAGAAGTAATTTTATGCTCTAATTATGATGAGATGGTTAAAATTTCAAATCAGATTTCATCAGAACATGTTCAAGTTATGACTGAGGATGATGATTATTTTTTAAATAGAATGAGAAATTATGGAGCGCTCTTTTTAGGACCAAGAACTAATGTTTCTAATGGGGATAAGGTTATAGGTACTAATCACACTTTGCCAACAAAAAAAGCAGGGCGTTACACTGGAGGTTTATGGGTTGGTAAATTTATAAAAACTCATACATATCAAAAAATATTAAATGATGAGGCGGCTGTAAAAGTGGCAGAATATTGCTCCAGACTTTGTATGCTGGAGGGTTTTGTTGGTCATGCAGAGCAAGCAAATATCAGAATAAGAAGGTATGGAGGGAAAAATATTCCATATGGAAAGGCCTCTGATTGATAAAATTACCTAACACACCTTCATTTCGCCTTGATGGTAAAAAAGCAGTAGTTGTTGGGGCAAGTAGTGGTATTGGCCTTGGGTGTGCTGTAGCATTAGCTTCAGCCGGTGCTAATGTCTCCCTAGTCTCTAGGAGGGTTGATCTATTAAATGATATTGTTAATTCAATTAATCAAAAGGGGTGGAAATCCAACGCACATAAATTAGATGTTACTGAAGTGAGTAATATAAAAAATTTTTTTGATACTCATGAAACTTTTGATATTGCAGTGTTTAGTGCAGGTATAGCAAAACATTCAACAGCATTAGAAACCCAAGAGTATGATTATGACAATGTCATGTCGGTTAATACAAAAGGAGCTTATTTTTTTGCTCAAGCTTATGCTGAAAAATTAATTTCTAAAAAATCAACCGGATCATTGGTATTTATATCTAGCCAGATGTCTAAAGTAGGTGGTCTTGAAAGAGCAGTTTATAGTGGAACCAAGCATGCGTTAGAAGGTTTTCAAAAATCTATGGCAACAGAATGGGGGGCATACGGAATTAGGGTAAACTCTATTTGTCCAACATTTATAAAAACCTCATTAACCGCAAGTACCTTTGCAAATAAAGAACATTTAAAGTGGATTAAAGAAAAAATTAAAATTGGAAGAGTGGGAGAGGTAGAAGATATAATGGGTGCTGTAGTTTTTTTGGCATCTGATGCCTCATCTTTAATTACAGGTACATCTATAGTTATAGATGGGGGCTGGACTTCTTCTTAAAATGAGTAATGTTAATATTTTAATATTTTTATAATATGAATAATCAGGATTTTATAATTCTTGATGGAGCAACTGGAACAGAGATATCTAGATTGGGTGGGGCTATTGATAATATTTCTTGGTCAGCACTTGCTAATATAACTCACCCCAATATAGTTCGTTCTATTCATGAAAAGTATTTAAAAATTGGTGTTGACGTTATTACTACTAATACTTTTTCATCATGTAGACATGTTTTAGAGGGTTCTAATTTAGGCAGTGAAACAATAAAAATAAATCAAGCAGCCGTTCGTCTTGCAAAAGAAGCTTGCTATAACGTTTCCCCGTCTAAAAATGTATTAATTGCAGGAAGCATGTCTAACACATTAGCTTGGAAAAAAGGTAAAGGGTATCCCGACCCTAAATTTATTCCTAATATACATACAGAGAAAAATAATTATAAAGAGATGGCTTATACTTTAGCTGATTCAGGAATTGATATTTTTATAATGGAAATGATGCTCGATATTGAACATTCCTCAATGCTATTAGAAATTGTAAAAGAGATTGGATTACCTGTATGGGTAGGTTTAAGTTGTAGTGAGAGAATAAATGGTGAAATTATAGGTTATGATCTTTCTGTTGAGAGATCGAGTGGTATAGATCAAGATTATATAAAGCCTAAAAATGAGACACTAGAGGATATTTTTAATGCTTTAAAAAAATTTGAGCCTGATGTATTTGGGGTTATGCACTCAAATATTAAAGTTACTCATAAAGTGATCGAATATTTATCTAATCATTGGTCTAAACAAATAATGGCATATCCAGAAATAATTGATTATGATTATTCTAAACATAAATATAATGCTCTTATTTCACCAAAGAAATTTGCATATAGATGTAAAGATTGGTTGCAAATGGGTGTAAATATAATTGGTGGTTGTTGTGGGACAACCCCAAATCATATAGAAGAATTAATTAAAATAATTGATTAAATTTCTAAGACCTAAGTACCACAAAAAGTTTGATAAACTCGTTCATCCGGGTTTGGAGTGGCAGTATAAAATATATCATCAATTTTTTTTGAATATGGATTATTAATAACTTCTAGAATATCCTCTAATGGTTGATAATTTTCATTATTTATTGCTTCATTAATCACTTTTTCCACAAGGTGATTTCTTGGAATATATAATGGGTTTATTTTTTTCATATTGGTAGATATTGTTTTAAATTCCAACCCTTGTTTATTTATTCTTTCAAACCATTCATTTTTCCAATTATTTATTTCAGAGTTATTGTTTTCATTTGTAATATATTTATCACACAAGTTTCTAAAGGTAATTGTAAAATCAAGATGGTTTTTAGACATGATGTTAAGAAGATTGTTTATCAAAATTTCGTCGCTAGTCTGAATTTTTTCTATTCCTATTTTTTTACCCATGATATCTAACCATTTTTGTTTAAAAATTTTTGGATATTCATTTATAATTTCATTTGCTTGTGAAATAGCAATTTTTTCATCATCGTTAATCAATGGAAGAATAGACTCAGCAAATCTAGCAATGTTCCATTGAGCAATCCCAGGTTGATTGCTAAATGAATATCTACCATTAAAATCTATAGAGCTAAATACAGTGCTCGGGTTATATTCGTCCATAAAGGCACATGGTCCAAAATCTATAGTTTCGCCTGAAATAGAAGTGTTATCGGTATTCATCACTCCATGAATAAAACCGGCACTCATCCATCTAGAAATTAAGTAAGTCTGGTTTTCTTGTACTTCAATTAATAATTCAAGATATGGATTTTTTTTATTCTTAATATGTGGAAAGTGTCTATTTATTGTAAAATCACAGAGTTTCTTTAGTTTATTTTGGTCGTTCAAAATTTGACAAAACTGAAATGTTCCAACCCTTAAATGGCTAGAAGCAGATCTTGTAAGAATTCCTCCAGGTAATGTTTTTTCTCTGAAAACTTTTTCTCCTGTTGAAACAATTGCTAAAGATCTAGTTGTAGGAATAGATAAGGCATTCATTGCTTCACTAATTATGTATTCTCTAATAACGGGACCAAGAGGAGCTTTTCCATCACCATTTCTAGAAAATTTTGTTTTGCCACTTCCTTTTAGTTGAACATCAACTAAAGTTCCATCTTGCTTAGCTAACTCTCCAAGTAGAATAGCTCTACCATCTCCAAGGTTAGGTACAAAATTTCCGAATTGATGACCTGAATAGGCTAGAGCAATAGTTTTAGCTTTATCTGGTATATAATTTCCAGAAAAAAGGTCCTTAATTAAGTTTGTATCTTCAATATTAAAATTTAATTCTTGAGATAATAATTTATTATACTTTATTAATTTAGGATTTTTGATTTTTTCAGGTTTGAGTATTTCAAAAAAAACATTTGGTAAGCTTAAGTAGCTATTACTAAATGGCCAAAATTGATTATTTTTATTTTGAAAGTTCATTGTTTAAATATTTAAATTTTTATCCCAAAAATTGAACTTGCTCTGAGCATAATTATATAAAGCAAAATTGTAGCTATACAAGCAGTTAGAATTGCTATCCAAAATGAAAATCCATTTTTTAGACATATGGGTAGGATAATAAAAAAGGGAAGTGAAGGTAAAACAAAAAAAAGAGTAGAATATGAATGTTCGACTATTTTGCCTAAATCTTGAGTGTCATTCCATAACCAAATTATCCCAATTACTGAAATCAATGGTAAAGAAGCAATTAGTCCTCCTAAACCTGGATATTTTTTTGCAACTTCAGAGATTATACCTATCATAATTCCAGATATAAGAGATTTAAAAATTAAATAAAGCATGGTATATTAATAACTTTCTATTATATTTTAAATTTAACTTAAATTTTTTATAAATAAAGATTAAATTATAATTTATTATTGCCTATGAACTTACACGATTATGATATTAGCAGGTTAAAACAACTAATTATACTCTATACCAAGAATAATAGTATTTTGGTTAGGGATGAAAAAGCCCATAAAAGCTTTTTATCTGAGTCCGGCTTTACCTCTGAGGAGCATCAGATTGCTATATCAGCTGTAAAAGAGAGTGTACTTCAAGAGATTTCATTAGAATTAATCCAAAATTTTACAAGAAACTCTGAGGTTATATTTAGTGCAAGTGATAAGAAACATAATATAACTACAGAGGGCATGTTAAATATTCAGAACTATTTTAAACAGGCATATAATATTTTCCCTTTGGATCAAAAAAAAGAGCTTTTGCCTTTGTTTTATAATCATGATTTAACCGATCAGAGTTCAATTTTTTTCCAAGATTTTTTAACTAATAATTATTATTTTAATATATTTTTAATGTTTTTAGATGAAGATAAACTAAACTTTGATATAGTAAAGAAGCAATATTTAGATGATGAAAATAATAAATATACTAAGTTATACCCAATGTACGAAAAAATCATGTCGCTATCTTCTATGTTATCATAATCTTTATCATATGAGGTGATTATGAAATTAATTTTTTATTCATTTATAATTTTTTTCTCTTTAGCTGGAAACGCTTGGTCTTCAATTACTGAATATAATTGTGTATCGAAAAAAATAGAAGATTATCAAAAAGTCCCAATAAGATTTCAAATTAATAAAATTGAGGAAAATGGTGCCAAATTCTCTTTGGTAAGTATTAAACAAACTCATAAAAAAACACTTAAAGGTAAATGGAGCGATTGGTCTTTTGTGGAATTAGAAAATAAAGATAAAAATAAATTAGTATGGTTTTCGTATATTGATGAGATGCAAAATAGAGAAATACTCAAAGTTCCTGTGCACAGATTTAGATTTGATTATTTAAATTTAAGCTTAGTTACTGAACGAGCTTATCAACCTCTTGGCGTACTTTCTGCTTTATTAGGTCATTATTCATGCAGAGTTGTAGGAAGAGCTTTTTGAAAAGATTATTAATTTGGTGCATAGATTATTGATAGTATAATTGCAATTGTAATTATTATAATCCAAAAAAATTTATTTCTTGGTATTTTTTCTCCTAACCAAATCCATGACACTACAGATGTAACTATTGCAAAAGTAGAGAATCCTATTGTTGCTCCAATTCTCCCATTATTCACAGAGCCATATAAGAATGCTGCTAATGCAAGAGTTTCAAGTATTGCTTGTACTAAAACAAAAATTCTAGTCGTTCCTTTAGGTAAAGCAAAATTTTTTCGATTCATATTATTAAATATGAAAAATATTAGTATAAACACAAAAGCACTTATTCTATTCAAGTATAAGGCATGTTCTGCTCCTAAAAATTCTATTGATTCTTGAGCAAAGAAAAATCTTAGAGCTATTGTAATGCCAGCTCCAACACCCAAGAGAGCTGTAACTCTTAACCATTTTGAATCATATTTCTTTTCATTAGAGAGATTCTTTGATTTTGATGAAAGCATAACTATTCCAAAAAAAACTACTAAAGAAGCTAAAAGTTGTGTGAGGGTAAACAACTCACCAATACTTACATTAATAAGGATTAAAATTACCGAATAACTAGCTGTAGCAGGTGAGGCAACATAAACTGGTCCTCTTGCAAGTGCTTTATAAAGAAATGCAACAGCAATTAAGTTGAGAAACCCAGAAATTACTGAAGCTGTCCAACTATATAAATCCCAAGATGGCCAATTCCAGTTGATCAAAAACCATATAGTCATCAAAACTGAGGAAAGACTCATGATTATTAAAATAAGTATTGTAATAGATAATCTTTGGCTAGTTATGCGCGCTATTGTGTCAGAGGTTCCTATTAATAGTGCGCCCAACAATCCCCAAAAAATTGAAGTCAATGATTTTTTCCTTTTTAAAACGGGTCGAAATTTTTAAGTTCAGGTATTACATATTCACCAAATAATGAAATAGATTTCATTAAGTCTTGTTCTGGAAGGTCCGAGAAGTTAAATTCACCAAAAAAAGTATTAAAATGTCCTTCAGATGAGGTTTTTTTTAATTTTTTTATTATTGTTTCAGGTGACCCTATAAACATTAAATCATTTTCAAGAATATATTTAGGGTTAAACATATTCTTCATAAGGTTAGCAGTTTTTTTATCTTTAGTTGCATTAACTCTTTTTTCAAACCTTGAAACTCTCTCTTCAAAAGTACCAGTTTCTGGTGGTTCTAAAATACCTTCATATGCTTTGCTTGCTCGAATTAATGCATTATCAATCGCTTTTTCATCTGTTTCATCAACATATATTACAGTAGAATATGCGATATTTGGTTTACTTTTCCATCCATAACTTATCCATTGAGATAAAAATTCTTTGTATTTTATAAAAGCTAGCTCTCTTGGGTAAACTAAAAAATAACCAGTATTGATTCCGTTCTTTGCACAAAAATTTAATGTTTCTGAATCCCTGCTTTGTATCCATAATGGAGGATGTGGATTCTGAATTGGCTTTACTGCTAGCTTGGCATTTTTTGTAACAAAATTATTGCCATTAAAATCAAATTTTTCTTTAACACTAAAAGCAGTTTTAAGGTAATCTACAAATTCTATTGTTGGCGATTTTCTCTCGTCATACTTTATATTAAATGGTTCGAAATATATTGGATTTACCCCTGGCACGAGGCCTAACTCTAACCTACCTTCAAGCATTTGATCAATAATTGCAATTTCTTCTACAAGTCTAAGTGGGTTATAAAGAGGTACAATATAACCCATTGGTCCAACTCTAATATTTTTAGTTTTTAAGCCGGCCCCTGTTGCAAATATAGTTGGTGAAGACATAAGACTTTCATCTGGCCTAAAATGATGTTCAACACAAAATGCATAATTAAAGTTTAATTGATCGCAAAGCTCTATTTCCTTCCATAGTTGCTTATATCTATGAGCAGTAGTTAAACCAGTTTTAGTCCAAACATGAGAGAAGTGAGCAAATTGCAAGATAGACTCCTTAATAATTTAAAATCATTATTTAGTAGGAATTAATTCAAATAAAAAATAAATATACATGTTTTTTTCTCTAAGGTATAAATAAATGACTTTCTTGATTAGGTAAATTTGATTATTTTAGTATAAACCTATATTTTCTAGAGGGATTTATATGTCTAGTTCTGATAAATTTAATTTTAATACATTATCACTTCATGCGGGTCATAGGCCTGATCCATTAACAGGTGCTCGAGCGGTGCCAATATATCAAACAACTTCATATGTTTTTGAAGGAGTTGAGCAAGCGGCGTCTTTATATAATCTAGAACGTGCTGGTCATATTTATTCAAGAATATCGAACCCAACTGTTTCTGTTCTTGAGGAAAGACTAGCTGCTTTAGAAGGTGGTGTAGGTTCAGTTTGTACTGCAAGTGGTCAAGCTGCACTTCATTTAGCTATTGCAACTTTAATGGGCTCGGATTCACATATTGTTGCTTCTTCAGCCTTATATGGAGGGACACATTATATGTTGAAGTATACGTTACCAAGATTTGGTATAAATACGACTTATGTGCATCCGAGAGATATTCAAGGTTTTAAATCGGCTATTCAGTCAAATACTAAACTAATATATGGCGAAACAATAGGTAATCCAGGATTAGAAGTCTTTGATATACCCGCTGTTTCAGAAATTGCTCATAGTAAATCTATACCATTAATGATTGATTCGACATTTACAACACCCTATTTATCTAAACCCATAGACATGGGTGCCGATATTGTAATGCATTCAGTGACAAAATTTTTAGGAGGACATGGTATAGCAATTGGTGGTGCTATTATTGATGGTGGAGGGTTTGATTGGGGAAATGCTGAAAACTTCCCAACATTAAATAAGCCTTATGAAGGGTATGACGGTCTAAACTTTTTTGAAGAGTTTGGTCCCGCAGCTTTTATTATGAGAGCTAGAGCCGAGGGTTTAAGAGATTTTGGAGCGTGTATGAGTCCTGCTAATGCATTTTATATCATACAGGGCGTAGAAACTTTGTCTGTAAGAATGAAACAACACTGTGAAAATGCATATAAAATTGCTGAATTTTTAGAATCAAATGAAAATGTTTCTTGGGTAAGTTATCCGGGTCTCCAAAGTCATCCAGATCATAAACTAGCAAAGAAAATACTTCCCAAAGGCTCAGGTGCAATTCTTACATTTGGTATTAAAGGGGGAAAAGAAGCAGGAAAAAAATTTATTGAAAAACTTAATCTTTTTTCCCACCTAGCTAATATTGGGGATGCTAAATCTTTAGTTATTCACCCAGCAAGCACTACTCATCAGCAAATGACTTCTGAAATGCTAGAATCTGCAGGTATAGGAGAAGATTTAGTTAGGCTTTCAATTGGTATTGAGGATGATGATGACTTGATGTACGACTTGAAGCAAGCTCTTAGAGCTTCGCAAAGGTTTTAGTATGATTATTGATATTGATAACAAAAAATTTTTTGCATCTAATGGCGGCAAAAAATTTGATTCAAACAAGAAGTGTATAATTTTTATTCATGGTGCTGGTATGGATCATACAGTTTGGTCTCAGCAGTCAAGATTCTTTGCTAATAAAGGTTATTCAGTGATTTCAATTGATTTAGAAGGGCATGGTAAGTCTGAAGGTGAAGCGTCAGATGATGTAAAATATATAGCAAAGTCAATTAGCAAAGTAATTAATTACCTTAAGATCAAGGAGGTTGCAGTTATTGGTCATAGCCTTGGAGCTCTCATTTCAATTGAATTAGCAAAAATTGATACCAAAATAATATCTGAGTTGGTGTTACTAGGTGTATGTTTGCCTATGAATGTAAGTGAAGAATTGCTAACTAACGCTCAAAGAAATAATCAGGATGCTTTCAATTTTATTACCATGTGGGGTCACAGTAACTCTACTCATTTAGGTCAAAATATAGTTCCAGGCATATGGTTAACGGGTTCTTCAATAAAATTACTTGAGACAAGTTCTAATGGTGTTCTTTTTTCTGATTTAATGGCTGTAAAAAATTATAAAGAAGATAAGAAAGGGTTGCAAAAAATTTTATGCTCAACATTGATAATTTGTGGAAGCGAAGATATGATGACTCCATTGAAAAATGTTGTTATTTTAGAAAAAAATATTAATAAATTGAGTAAAATAGTTATTCCTAATTGTGGCCATATGATGATGTTAGAGGAGCCGGATATAGTCAGGTCAGAAATAGCTTCTTTTTTAAATAGCTCTAGATAGTAAATTTAATTTATTTTTAGTGTAATTATTTTTTTGAGTTTATGTTAATGATGACTTTACATATTATTTTAATATGTAGCCCTTTTTTAATTGCTAAATTTTTTTTTAAATGAATTATTGGATTAGTAATATTATCTATATTGTAATTAATATTTAATAAAGTTAAGCGAGTTAAATTTTGGATTTTAAAAAATTAGAAAATATAATTGAAAATAATAAAAGCAAAGAAGGCCCTCTTTTGCCTATTTTCCATGAAATAAATGATTTTTTCGGTTATGTAGATAAAAGAGCAATCCCTACTATAGCTCTTTCTCTTAATTTATCTGAGGCAGAGGTATCTGGGGTTCTAAGTTTTTACCATGATTTTAAGACCAGTCCTCCTTGCAAAAATATAATTAAACTTTGTATGGCGGAGGCTTGTCAATCAATGGGTTGCAATGAACTATATACAGAAATATCTAATCTAATTACCAATGATAACGATACGACACTTGAAAAAGTTTATTGTTTGGGTAATTGTTCTTTATCACCTGCAGCTATTATAAATAAGAAATATTTTGGGCGTTTGACTTTAGAAAAGCTAAAGGATTTTTTATATAATGAAGATAAATAAAATATATATACCAAATGATTCTTCATCTTTATCTGTAGGGTCAGAAGAAACATTTACAGTCTTTAATAGCTTAATAAGTGATAAAAATATTGATATAGTTAGAACTGGTTCTAGGGGGTTATTTTGGTTAGAGCCCCTTGTTGAGTTTGATACCGAAATTGGTCGGATTGGTTTTAAAAATGTGTCATATAAAGATGTTCCAAAAATATTAACTGAATATCAAAATCATCCTTCTTATATAGGTATAGTTGAAGAAATAGAATTTTTAAAAAAACAGAAAAGAGTCACATTTTCAAATTGTGGAAAATATAATCCAATTTCGATTGATGATTATATAAGTAATGGTGGCTTTACTGGTTTAAAAAAGGCTTTGACTTTTGATCAAAATAGATTAGTTGAAATTATTACCAAATCTGGATTAAGAGGTAGAGGTGGGGCAGGGTTTCCTACAGGTATAAAATTCAAAACAGTTTTAGGTGCTAAAGCAGAAAAAAAATATATAGTTTGTAATGCTGATGAGGGCGATAGTGGCACTTATGCTGATAGAATGCTAATGGAAGGTGACCCATTTTTATTAATTGAAGGGATGATTATTGCTGGGATAACCGTTGGTGCAAATAAAGGTTATATATATCTTCGTTCAGAATACCCTGAAGCTTATGCTAAATTAAACCTTGCTATAGAAGCTGTAAAAAAAGAAAAATTAATTGGTCATAATTTGCTAGGGTCAAATAAATGTTTTGACCTAGAAGTTAGATTAGGGGCAGGAGCATATATATGTGGTGAAGAAACTTCTCTATTGGAAAGCTTAGAGGGTAAGAGAGGTCAAATTCGTTCGAAGCCACCACTCCCAGCTTTTGAAGGTTTATTCGGTTTTCCTACAGCCGTTAATAATGTGATAACTTTAGCCTCAATTCCTATGATTATTAAAAAGGGTCATGAATTTTATTCATCCCTTGGCTCAAGGAATTCTAGAGGGACTCTAACAATTCAGCTATCTGGGAATATAAAAAATGGGGGTTTAATAGAAGTCCCATTTGGTATAAAATTGAGTGAAGTTTTAAATAATTATGGGATTGGAACTATAAGTGGTAGACCTATTAAAGCAGTTCAGGTGGGTGGACCTTTGGGAGCTTATTGGTCTGAGAGGTTATTTGATACTCCTTTAGATTATGAAACATTTCAAGAGAATGGTGGAATGATTGGTCATGGGGGAGTTGTTGTTTTTGATGATCAAGTTGACCTAAGAGCTCAAGCCAAATTTGCAATGGAGTTTTGTTCGTTTGAGTCATGTGGTAAATGTACTCCCTGTAGAATAGGTTCTGTTAGAGGAAAAGAGATTCTAGATAAAATAATAATTGGTGATAATGTGAAAAATAATATTAAACTTTTGCTGGATTTGTGTGATGTTATGGAACATGGTTCCTTGTGTGCTTTTGGTGGCTTAATTCCTGTTCCAGTAAGGAGTGCAATCGAAAATTTTAAGGAAGATTTTTTAATTTAGATTTAGGTTTTAAAATGACATATTTTAAAGATTTAGGTACACCCAAGAAAAAATCTGACAAACTAATTTCTGCAGAAATTGATGGTCAAAAGGTTGATATTGTTGAAGGTACTTCGATTCTTAGAGCGGCTGCAGAAACTGGTATAGATATTCCTAAACTTTGTGCAACTGATAGTTTGGAGCCTTTTGGCTCTTGTCGTCTTTGCTTAGTAGAGGTGGATGGGGTTAAAGGTATGCCTGCATCATGTACTACTCCTATCCAGGACGGTATGAAGATTAACACTCAATCAAAAAAACTTGCAGATATTCGTAAAGGTGTAATGGAGCTTTATATAAGCGATCATCCATTGGACTGTTTAACTTGCTCTGCAAACGGTGATTGCGAGCTGCAAGATATGGCAGGGGCAGTAGGTTTAAGAGAAGTAAGGTATGGGTTTGAAGGTAAAAATCATTTAAGTGTTAGTAAAGATGATTCAAATCCTTATTTTTCTTTTGACCCCTCAAAGTGTATTGTTTGCTCTAGATGCGTCCGAGCATGTGAAGAGCAGCAGGGAACTTTTGCTCTTACAATAGATGGAAGAGGTTTTGACTCTAAGGTAACTACTGGAGAAAAAGAATTTTTAGACTCTGAATGTGTGTCTTGTGGAGCTTGTGTTAATGCCTGTCCTACAGCTACATTGATAGAAAAAACAGTTGTCCAAAAAGGTATTCCTAATAGGGCGGTTGAGACTACATGCGCATACTGTGGTGTGGGCTGTTCATTTACAGCTGAATTACAAGGGGATGATGTTGTAAGAATGACTCCTAACAAAAATGGTAAAGCAAATTTTGGTCATTCATGCGTTAAGGGTAGATTCGCTTGGGGTTATGCAACTCACTCAGATAGAGTTAAAACTCCTCTAATTAGAGAATCTATTGATAAGCCATGGACAGAAGCATCTTGGGATGAAGCGATTAATTATGTTGCTAATAAATTTAAAGATATACAAAAAGAATCTGGCGTTGACTCTATAGGTGGTATAACTAGCTCAAGGTGTACAAATGAGGAAACATTTTTAGTACAGAAACTTATTAGAACTGCATTTGGTAATAATAATACTGATACTTGCGCAAGAGTCTGTCATTCTCCAACTGGTTATGGTTTAAAAACGACATTTGGAACATCTGCTGGCACCCAGGACTTTGAATCAGTTCTTGATTCAGATTTAATAATGGTAATTGGTGCTAATCCAACTGATGCACATCCAGTTTTTGCATCACTTATGAAGAGAAAATTAAGAGAAGGTGCTAAATTAATTATTATTGATCCTAGAAAAATTGATTTAGTAAGGACTCCACATGTGGAAGCCTCTTATCATTTACAACTTCGACCTGGTACTAATGTAGCGCTAATTAATTCGGTTGCTCATGTAATTGCTAAGGAAAATTTACTAGATATAAATTTTATAAATGAAAGATGTGAAAAAGAAGAATTTAATAATTGGTTGAAATTTATTATTCAAGAAAAAAATTCACCTGAAGAAATGGAAAGTGTAACGGGTGTACCAGCGGAAATAATTAAAAAAGCTGCCCGATTATACGCTAACTCTAAAAATTCTTCTATTTATTATGGTTTAGGTGTTACTGAGCATAGTCAAGGAACAACCATGGTCATGGGAATGGCGAATTTAGCTATGGCTACAGGGAATTTAGGCCGTAAAGGTGTTGGCGTAAACCCATTGAGAGGGCAAAATAATGTCCAGGGAGCATGTGATATGGGCTCTTTCCCTCACGAGTTTTCAGGTTATAGACATGTTTCTGATGACTCAGTGAGAAAAATTTTTGAAGACTATTGGAAGGTTAAATTGGATCCAGAACCTGGGTTGAGAATTCCTAATATGTTGGATGCTGCATTAGATGGTACTTTTAGAGGAATATATATTCAGGGTGAAGATATTGCTCAGTCAGACCCAGATACTAAACATGTAATGTCTGCATTATCATCTATGGATTGTGTTGTTGTTCAAGATCTCTTTCTTAATGAGACAGCTAAATTTGCGCATGTGTTTCTTCCTGGGTCATCTTTCCTAGAAAAAGATGGTACTTTTACCAATGCAGAAAGAAGGATTTCAAGAGTAAGAGCTGCTATGAAGCCTCTTGCTGGTTTAGCAGATTGGGAAGTAACAATGGCTCTTTCTAATGCTCTTGGTTATAAAATGAACTATGATCACCCATCAGAGATTATGGATGAAATTGCTCAATTAACTCCTACTTTTTCTGGGGTTAGCTATGAATTATTAGATAAAGTTGGAAGTATTCAATGGCCGTGTAATGAAAATGCTCCAAATGGAACCCCGATTATGCATGTAGGTAAATTTGTTAGAGGTTCAGGTTTATTTATGATAACTGATTACATTCCTACTGATGAAAAAACTGGCCCACGTTTTCCTCTTATATTAACAACTGGAAGGGTTTTATCTCAATACAATGTTGGTGTTCAATCGCGAAGAACAAAAAATAATATTTGGTACTCTGAAGACATATTAGAAATTAATCCTTTTGATGCAGAGTCAAGAGGTATAAATGATGGCGATTATATATCACTTCAAAGTAGAAAAGGCGCTACAAAATTGAAAGCAAAATTTTCAAATAAACTTCAGCCAGGAGTTGTTTATACAACATTTCATCATCCCGAGACAGAAGCAAATGTTATAACAACAGAATTTTCAGATTGGGCAACCAATTGTCCTGAGTATAAAGTTACAGCTGTAGAAGTAAGATTAAGCAACTATAAAGATGAAGTTAAACTTGCTAAAAAACCAAAAGATTTAAAAAGTTCTAAAAGTTTGTCACAAATAAAATGAGTATTATAGATAAAAGTATAACAACCGTTACTTCTGAGGTGAAAAAGTATTTACCAAGTGGTTTTGAAAAAATTAACGATCAAATTGCCATTGAGACTCCAGTTCTTATTAAATTTAACTCCAAAAAGTATGTTGTTATGATGGCTAGTCCATCAGATTTTGAAGATTTCGGAATTGGGTTTACTATTTCTGAAGGTTTAGTTGAAAGTATAGATAACATCGATTCTGTTTCTTTTGAAAAGTTAGAAAGGGGAGTGAGCATAAATATAGAACTTTCTAATAAGCATGTTTTAAATATTTTTCAAAAGAATAGAAACATAGAAGGTAGAACAGGTTGTGGTATATGTGGGATTAATGAGATTGATAATGCATTACGACCTTTGAAGCCATTAAGCATTGAAGGCCCGACTTTAAATATAGATTTAATTTTTTCTGCTATTAACCGTTTACCGGAAAGTCAGAATGTAAATAAAGAAACAGGTTCAGTCCATGCAGCAGCATTCTTTGGTTTAGATGGAAAATTGATGGGTATTAGAGAGGATGTAGGTAGGCATAATGCTCTAGATAAACTTATAGGTTGTTTGGTTAGAAAAAAAATTAACCCTTCTAAGGGTTTTATTGTTATTACTAGTAGGTGTAGTATGGAAATGGCTCAAAAGACTATTTCTTTTGGTTGTCCTGTGCTTGTATCGGTTTCTGCCCCTACATCTTTGGCTATTGATATTGCAAAACAAAACAGACTTACTGTTTTAGCTTTTGCAAGAAACGAAAAAATAAATATATATTCAGATTTCAGTAGAATTATTTAAAATGAACACACAAAAATTAATTTATATGGCAAATCAAATTTCAAATTATTTTGAATCCTATCCTGAAGAAAAAGCAATAATCTCTACCACTAACCATATTAATAAATACTGGGATAAAAGAATGAAAAAAGAGATAATTGTGTATGCAGAAAATAATGGTGATGGTTTGAACTCTGTAGCTCTTAATGCAGTAAATAATTTAAAATAATTTAAATAGTTTTTACTCTTCTAACTCTTCTCCTCTAGGGTCTAAATTATTGATAATTGGACTAGTCTTAGGCATTACTAGATAATCTGACTGTTCTGCTACAGATAGAGTATCTCTTCGTGACATTCTCCATAGAATAATTATAGAACTTAAACACCCAATAGCAGAAAAAAAAATAAAAAGACCTGAAGAGTTCGTAAATTCGATAATTAATGAAGCAAAAAATGGCCCTAAAATTGCTCCTATACCAAATGCTATAACTAAACCACTTGTTGCAGAGAGTAATTCGTCCTGTTTTAGGTAATCATTTGTATAAGCAACACCTAAAGGATACATTAAAGCAATTAAACCACCAAAAATAATTGCTAGAATTAGAAAGAAATAGATATTTGAATTTAATATAGATAATAATATAGAAATAATTATTAAAAGTATAGCAACGCCAAGCATAAACTTTCTTCTATCTTTTCCATCAGATAATTTGCCCATTGGCCATTGTAAAATTAGTCCTCCTATTGTTACACAACTTATAAATAAGGCCGTTGTATTTTTATCAAAATTATTTAGTTGAGCAAAAACTGGGCCTATTGAATAGAAAGCTCCACTAACGACTCCTCCCATTAGTGCAAAAGTCATTCCAGTAGGGGATTTATTCCATAGTTTAACCAGGCTAAATCTCTCAATTTTTATTATTTCTGGTGGAGGTAATTTTGTAAGTGCAATTGGTATGATAGCTAAAGACATTAGAATTGAGAAAAAAATAAAAATCATAAAACCTTTTTCATCTGGTATTTGAAGAATAAACTGACCAATACCACTAAATAAATAAACAGCAATAACATAAAAAGAAAAAATTTGACCTCTGTTATCGTTTGTAGCTCGAGAATTCAACCAACTTTCAACGCACATAAACATTCCTATTGCGCATATACCAATAACAAAACGGAAAAAACCCCATAGTAAAAAATTTGTAATAAAAATGTGAAATAATGTTATTGCAGACATTGTTGAGCCAAAAACAACAAATGAGCGAATATGGCCAACTGACTCGATTAGTTTTTGAACAAAAAAGGGGCCAATTACAAATCCTATGTAATATTGAGACATAACAATACCAATTAACCAGGTTGCTATTCCACCTTCTGTTAGCTTGATAGCTAAATAGGTTGGTAATGGTCCATTTCCAAGCATTAAGATTGCAATTCCAAGAAGTAATGAGGATATAGATAAGAGGTTTTTAGTCATAATCTTTAAAATAAAAAATAGGGAATGTTGGTTTATATTATGGTATTTTACTTTGCAAGAAAAAAATTAGGGCTTAATTATTTTTATTTTCTTTTTCAAAGAACATATGTTCATAGGCCCCACTTATCCCCTTTGCCCTAGATAATGGGTAGAAGGCATCTGATCTATCTGTCATAAAATAATTAGACAAAGAGTTTAAATAAGTTTTATCTGTAGTTGCTTTTAGGACTTTTAATGTTCCTTTTTTGCCGATAGGCATTCCCTGCATATTTTGATTCAAGTAAATATTATTTGCGGTTGTGTTAATTATACTTAGGTAATTTTTTACAACAGCAGGTTCCATTTCTTGGAAGCTTGCGCTATTCCAAAATAAATCAAAGTTAAAAGATTTAAGTATTGGAAATTGCCAAGATCCAAGCATATATATTTTACCGGGGCTTAGTTTCGGTATTTTCTTCCATTCTCTAGTCTCTCTATATGAAACTATATCATTTGGAAAAAATTTCTTTAAATATTGTTCGCAACAATATAATTGAACTGGTAGATCAAAATTTAAAAAAGAGTTCTGAGGGTGAAGGGTTTTTATTATATAAATTTGTTTTCCAATTCCGGCGCCTAACTCAACTATTTTATTTTTATTATTAAAGTTAAAAAATTTATTACAATAAGAATAATTCATATATTTAATTAAAGAATTATAAGTATAATATGAATTACCAATTTTAAATCTATCTTGTGGGTAACCAAAATTTTCAATATTTATTTTTTCAATCGGTAGTGCTTTATTTGACTCTCCATATAGTTTTGCAACTCTAAAAGCTGTTTCTCTTAAGTCGTTTAAAGAAGTATTATAAAAATTTATTCCCCAGTCTGGGTATTCATGCATTAGTTTTGTAAGAAATATAGATGAAATTTTTCCTTGCTCTAACTTTTTGTTATTTTTTAACTGATAAAATCTATTAGTATCTATTTTTGGTTTTTCATCAACAGCGCCCATAGACACTAGCCAGGGAATATTTTCTTCAGAACATAATTTGAAAATACTTCCATTTATTAGATCGTCAATAGATTGATCTTGATGAAATTTTCAAAAATTAGTTGGTAAATATTCTGATGGACATTCTGAGCTATCTTTAAGAATTAGGTTTAAAAGATTTTTATCATCCTCTAAAGCCTCGTATGGTATGTAATTATTTGAAGCTATCTTTATCGACATTTTATACCTTTGGGAAAATATTCCTTAAAAATATAAATGAAAAGTAAACAAAGAATTAATATAGATTATATATTTTAATTAGCTTTACTGCTTATTTGAAACCCATTTTTAACTAAATTTTCTCTAAGTTTTGATATATGTTTTGGACCCACCTCACAGCAGCCGCCAATAATTTTTGCTCCTGATTTGACCCACTTGATTGCAAAATCAGAATATTTATCAGGGTTTAAATCTTTTCTTTTCTCTAAAGCATCTACTGTCCCTCCTGGCAAAAGTGCATCTATGGATGTGAAACCATTTGCATAAGCGCCTATTGTTGAAAAGTTTGACTTTAATTCTTGGAAAGATGAGTTTATAGCTTCTGGAATTGAACAATTAATTAAAATCGCATCTACGTTCAATCTTTTTAATTCCTTTATTCCCTCTATTAGTTTTTCACCAGATCTTAATGTAGAGGTATTATCGTCATTTATAGAAAAGCTTACCCATATTGGTTTTGAAAAATTTTTAGCCGCAGTAACTGCAGCTTTAGCTTCATTTATTGATGACATTGTTTCACAAATAAAAATATCTACACTTTTTGATTGTATGGATGCAATCTTATAGTATTGATCTACTGACTCATTAAATTGAGGGCTAGTTTCAGGTCTATAACTAGCTGTTAGTGGTGGAAGGCAACCAGCAATATTAAGATCTCCATTGTGAATATTTATTGTTTTATCTTTTGAGCGTTTAGCTACACTTATTGCTTTATTTTGTAAATTTTCAAATAATTCTATTGAGCTATCTCTTTTAAGTCTTTCTGGAGTTACAGAATAACTGTTTAGAGTTATGATTTTAGAGCCTGCCTTTATATAGTCGCAATGAACCTCCTCAACTATCTCTGGTTCATCAAGCAAAACTTTAGCTGACCACATTGGGTGAGGTTTTTGTTTAGATTTAGCTAGAAGTTCTTGACCCATACCACCATCTAATAAAACAATTTTATCCATGATTATTTCTTTTTTTTAGGTTAAAATAAATATTCTTAACAATTATGAAAATAAATGGAACTTTTGTGTTTTGGAAGTATTAATTTAATCTAATTTGGTGTATTTAATATTTTATGGATAATTTGCATAAAAATATTAATAAATTAAGTGAATCTCTCTTACAGAAGAAATTTGTTATTACAGCTGAGACTACACCTAAAACAAACACAGATTTAAATGCTTCTTTAGAAAAAGTCTTATGTCTAAAGGGCCTAGCAGACGCGGTAAATATAACTGACGGAGCAGGAGCAAAATCTCATCTTTCTAGTCTAGTTTTATCTGGGGCTATGAAGTCCAATGGTATTGAACCGATTATTCAACTTACATTAAGAGATAGAAATAGAATAGCCATTCAAAGTGATGTAATTGGGGCAGCCGCAATGGGTGTTAAAAATTTTTTGGTGCTTACAGGAGATCCTGCTGAGGTGGGAGACGAAAAAGATGCTAAGTTTGTTGGAGATTTTGATGGTTCAACAGGTTTAATTTCATTGCTAGAAAAAATTAATAATACAGGAGAATTAAATTCAGGTAGAAAAATAAATAACCCTCCAGAAATATTTCTTGGTGCTGCCGATGCTCCATTTTTACCTCCTAGTGGTTGGAAACCAGATAAACTAATTGCTAAAATAGATTCTGGAGCTAAATTTTTTCAAACTCAATATTGTTTTGATATGAAGGTATGCAAGAAATATTTTTCTATTTTATCAGACTTCGGGTTATTAGAATCAGTATACTTTTTAGTTGGCATAGGTCCATTTTCATCAAGTAAACAAGCCAAATGGATGCATGAAAATCTTCCTGGTGTGGAAGTACCTGATAAGGTGCTAAATATACTTAGCAAATCTAAAGATGAAAAAAAAGATGGTAAGAAAATTTGTTTGGAACTTCTTGATGAATTGCAAGAAATTGACGGTGTATCTGGTGCTCATATTATGGGTCCTGGTCAAGAACAAACTGTTGCTGAAATAATTCAAGCTAAAAGAAAATAATTTTTATTTTCTTGAAATAACTGAAACAAGATTTTTTGTTGTTATTGATCCAATTATTGATGAGTTTTCTTGTACATTAGCAGAACTTTTATCAGCATTAATTAACTCTTCAATAGCTTCTTCAACTGTTTTACTTGATTCAATAACGTAATCTGATGAGGAATGATCCTTTTCTACTATATGTTTTACTTGGATTATTTTGCCTCTGTTTATATCTTTAGTAAAATCTGTTACGTAATCATCAATTGGATTTAAAATAATTTCCTGAGGTTTGCCTTGTTGAACCATTTCACCACCTCGCAAAATGACAATATTATCTCCAAGTTTAAGAGCTTCATCTAAATCATGAGTAATAAATACTATAGTTTTTTTCAATTCTTTTTGAAGATCTAAGAGTATATTTTGCATATCCGACCTAATTAATGGATCTAAGGCAGAAAATGCTTCATCCATTAATAGAATATCTGGATTAGTTGCTAAAGCTCTAATTAGTCCAACTCTTTGTTGCATTCCACCAGAGAGTTGGGCTGGATAATGGTTTTCAAATCCCCCTAAACCTACACGTTGAATCCATTCAGCAGATATCTTATTGATTTCCTCTTGGTTTTTAAATTGAATTTTGAGACCATAAGCAACATTTTCATTAACAGTTCGATGTGGAAAAAGAGAAAATTTTTGAAAAACCATTGAGGCTTTAAACTTTCTAAAGTTTCTTAGTTCTTTCGGTTCCATAGCGAGAACGTCCTCGCCATCAACTATTATTTTTCCCGAAGTAGGATCAATTAATCTATTGATATGACGAATGAGTGTCGACTTCCCAGCGCCAGATAGCCCCATTATTACTTGTATTCCACAAGCTGGCATATCAATATTTATATCTTGAAGTCCAACAGTATGATTATATTTTTCGAGCAGTTCTTGTTTTGAAATTCCAGTTTTTACCTTATCAAGCATTGACTTAGGATTGGGTCCAAAGATTTTGTAAAGATCTTTAATCTCAATTTTTGTGTTATTTACTATTATTATTCTCCCTATGTTTTTGGAGTCTTTGACCAAATTTTTGTGATACGCGATCAAATATTATTGCTATTATAACTATAGCAAGTCCATTCATGAGACCCACTGCTAAGTATTGATTTGATACTGCTCTTAGTACTTGTTGCCCTAAACCAGCCATTCCTATCATTGCGGCAATTACAACCATTGCCAACGCCATCATAATAGTTTGGTTAACACCAGCAAAAATATTTGGAAGAGCTAATGGAATTTGTACACCAAATAATTTTTGCCAATAATTTGCTCCAAATGCTTCTGCAGCTTCTAAAACATCTTTATCAACTAGTCTAATACCAAGGTTTGTAAGTCTTACTATAGGCGGAATAGCATAAATACAAACTGCTATTAAACCTGGAACTTTTCCAATACCTAACAGCATTACCACAGGAATCAAATAAACAAAACTTGGGATAGTTTGCATTATATCAAGAATAGGAGTAATAATGGATTGAACTCGATTTGACTTTGCCATCCACATACCTAGTGGAATTCCTATTGTAATACATAAAATTGTTGATACAGAAATAATAGCAAGGGTTTTCATAGTATCTTGCCACATTCCAAAGTAGCCAATTAGTAAAAACGCAACTACTGATCCTATAACAACTAATATACTCCTAGCTCCCAACCAAGCTAATAAAGCAATTACAAAAATAATTATTGGCCAAGGGGTAGCTATTAATAATTTTTCAAACCAAACTAAGAAGGATAATAGTGGTTGAAAAAAAGCCTCTAAATTATCGCCATATGTTCTAGAAAAACTTCTGAATCCTAAATCTATAGCAATTTTTAGCTCTCGCAATCCTTTACGATCCATTGAAGGAAATTCTTCTAAAAATTCCATATTATTTAGTTATTTTAAAATAAAAATTAAGGGCCTACTGTTTATAATCAGTAGGCCCTAGAAACAACTTACAAACTAAAGTGAAGCTTTTACTTTAGCAGCTACATCTGCAGGGACCCATTTGGTCCAAATATCTTCATGTTTACGAAGAAATTCAATTGCTGCATCTGCACCATCAGCCTTATTTTCTTGCATATAAACAAGCATTGAGTTCATCACTGCTCCAGGATAAGTTCTTGCCTTAAAATAAGCTGTTGCAGCTGATCCGCCTTTCTTTTTGAACTTATCAGTCATTAGCGTATGCACAGCAGAAACCGTCCAAGAAGAAGGTTTTGGACTTGCACATTCGCCTTCAGGCTTTGAAATACAACTATCCCAATGTTCTTTTCCAACAAATGGAACACCAAATGGTACTTTAACCATATTATATTTACCTATCATGGCTGTAGGTGACCAATAATAACCAAACCAATTTTTTCCACTATCAACAGCTTTTGCCATAGATCCATCTAAACCAGCAGCTGATCCTGGGTCAACCATTACCCAACCCTTTTTTTCCATTTCAAAAGCACGAAAAAGGTTAGCATTTACAATTTGACAACCCCAACCTGAAGGACATGTTACAAAACCTCCTTTGGATTTATCTTCTGGGGCAGGAAACAAGTCTGGTCTTTCAATTATATCCAGAACTGTTTTAAGTTCAGGGTGTTTTTTTGCAGTAGCAGGAGGGATCCACCAACCTTCACCTAAACCTGAAATGGGGGCTCCATTTGCAGAGTGCAAACGTCCTTCATCAAACGCTTTTTGAAGAGGAGCTGCAACTGAGTTTGTCCAAACTTCTGGAGCAACATCAGGCTGATTTTTTTCATTCATTGATGTAAATGTTGGTACTGTGTCGCCAGGTACAAGCTCTGCATCACAGCCCATTGCTTTTAAGATGATTTTATCTACATTAGCCATAAAGCCTGCTGAAGCCCAGTTCATTTCTGCTATTGTAACAGAACCACAGTTAGCAGCTGATGCTGTTTGAGACATAAAAGTCATAAAACCAGCTAAGATTGCGCTTAAAAAAATTTTTTTCACGTTTCTCTCCCGTTAAGTTTTTTTTTTTTAATAAATTAAAAATTATTGAAATATTATTACATCAGAAACTGATAATTACAATGAACATTAGTTTAAATTTCCTGAAATTCATTAGTTTTGTATTAAATGTGGATAAAATTAACAATATTTATGTTTTTTTATGTTATTTCAAAATTTACATTCATTTTTGTGCCTGCCACCAATATTCCTCCTCTATTTCCAATTTTTATACTATCTTGTCGATTTAAATAAATAGGGTGCAGTTTTCTTGATTCTTCTGTACATAGCCATAACCTTAATAAATGCCTTTTATCCTTGCCGCTTGGCCAGTCTTTAAACTCTTTTCTATCATGAAGTATCTGATAATTATTTAATAATTGAATATCACCAGGCTCAAAATCCATATTTAACTGTATGTCTTTTCTTTCACAGAGTTCCTGAAAAAAATTCAGAGCACAAATTTGTTTATTTGTAAGTTTAGGTACGTCATTAAATCTCTGTGCAGATTCGATGTAGGGCCTAGTAAAATGTGTTGTTAATTGATTATCATACCAACAAAAAACTGGTAATTTATACCAAGGTTTCTTGCCTTTAGGGGTCTCACCTCTTCTGTCTATATAAAATGGTGAGCTTAATTCTTCCAAATACTCAGGTTTATTTTTGAGAATTTCATTAAATAAAGTCACTGAGCTAAGTATACTACTAGCTCCACCAGACATTGCTTTTTGTAGACATAATAAACCTACAATATCAGTAGAGTCGCAATGAAAATTTTGCCTTGCTGAGGTTTGATAAATACGAACATTTGGATCATCAACTGATTTTGACAAATCAATTACATGCCCTAAAAGGTCCCCGTTTGCATTTTGAGATCTTGCAGAACCAATGTATTGCCCAATTCCCCAATAAGCTCTTGCAACATCTTCCATAGAAAGATCTTTGATAGGTAGCCCTTTTAATAGAACAAAACCTCGCCCTGAAATTAAATCATTTAAAATTTTTTTTAATTTGATTTTAAGCCTTGGAAGTACAAAATTTGATGCGTTTAATTGAATAATTTGCAAATCTTTAGTATCTAGAATTGCTTGTTTAATTTCCTGTATTTCTGATTTAGATAAATAATATATCCAATTTTTATTATCCTCCATCTGATTGCTATACCACGCAGAAGGTCCTGAGATAGGAAAATTAGGGAGTTTTTCTAGATTTAAGTTATCTTGCATTACAAAAGTTATGACAAATGATGGTTATAAACTTATAATTTAAAAATTAATTATAGATAAAAACAATATAGAATATTATATGATTATTCTTCTAAATATTGAAATACATTTTATCTTATTTTAGTTTTAATTATAAATGAGCAATGATCAAAAGCATACGAAAACACCCAAATAATAAACAATTCATTGTAGATGCATTGCAATATAATAATTGGTCTAAAGAAATATTTGAACAGATGAATAGTTCTGGTGTGGCAGCTGTTCATGTAACTATCTGCTATCATGAAGATTTTAGGCAGACTATAGATAATATTACTAGGTGGAATAGCTTATTTCAGAAGTATAGTGATTTAATTGTTCAAGGTTGCAATATTGAAGATATTTTGAGTGCTTATGAAAGTGGACGTACGGCGATAATTTTTGGTTTTCAGAATTGTTCTCCAATTGAAAATGATATTAACCTGATTGAGGTTTGTCATAGCTTGGGTGTTAGGTTCATGCAGCTTTCTTATAATAATCAAAGCCTTCTAGCTTCAGGTTGTTATGAAAAAAATGACCCAGGTATAACTAGAATGGGAAGAGAGGTAATAAAAGAAATGAACAGAGTGGGCTTAGTTGTAGATATGAGTCATTCTGCATCTAAATCTACTTTAGAGGCGATAGAAATCTCTGAAAGGTCAATTGCTATTACGCATGCAAACCCTCATGATTGGCATCCAGCTTTAAGGAATAAATCAAATGAGGTATTAAAAGCCTTATCTCAAAGTGGAGGTATGCTTGGTTTTTCCTTGTACCCTCATCATTTAAAGAATAAATCACAATGTTCATTGGAGGAATTTTGTGAAATGGTTGCAAGAACGGCAGATATGATTGGTATTGACTCTATTGGCTTTGGAAGTGACTTATGTCAGAATCAGCCGGATTCTGTTGTAGAGTGGATGCGGAATGGAAAATGGACCAAAAGTTTAGACTTTGGTGAAGGGTCTTTAACAAACGCAGGTTTTCCTGATCAACCAACCTGGTTTAAAAATAATGAAGGGTTTGGTAATATAATTAGTGGCCTAAAGAGTGTAGGATTTTCTGAAGATGAAGTTAATAAAATATCTGGGGAAAATTGGATGAAATTTTTTGAAAAGTCTTTTAGTTCAGGTTGAAAATGCTTGATAAGGTAAGTTCAAATATTGAAATAAGATCACCAAACGAAGTTATGAAGCTTGATAGACTTGGTGTTGCATTTCCTACTAGGTTAAGTTTTAGTCGAAGATTAATTAGGTTAATGCACCGTGAAAATTGGAAAATTTATAAAAAAACATTCAATTTGAATAGAGAAGGTTTTGGTATTGCTACATATGAGGTTGCAACACCTAGCAGATTTTATACACTAATTTGTTTCTCACATTACCTTTCTCCTGAAAATAGAACTGACAGGGTGATTGCTAATCAATGGGATGCAACATTTGTTTTATTTGATGGTGTTCCTAATAAAAGTGATATTGAAAGACTATCAATAAATGTTCCTAAACAAGAATCAGGTAGGTTTCAAAAAACTGATTTAGTTATTAGTAGAGCAAACAAAAGTGTTCGATTATTTGGAGAAGTAACTAACTCTTTATCAAAAGGCTATCAACCAGATATTGATAAAGTTAATTCAGTTGGCTATTTAATGAGGACTACAGCTGTTTATGCAAATGGTAAGTTTGGTCTTTGTGATAGATTTCAATATTTAAATAGGCCTGAGTTATCTCATCCGTTTCAAGTTGAAATGTTAACAGTTTATTTGATTCGATTATTTACTTTTGACCTGATTGATCATGTTGCATACCAAATAAACAAAAAAGATTCAGTTAAACTTAGTAGAGAAATAAAAAGGCATTTAGGTATCGGCAATGCAACAGGCTTAGGTATGGCACCTTTTTTAATAAGTCATCCAGTGTTAATTCATAATTGGTTTTATGCTAGGGAGTTGTCTCTTCAAAAAGTAAGATCTATTGATGAAGTGAAAACTGAAAAGTTAAATCATTTTATTGCAGTTTCAAAAAAAGCAATACAGCATGTTAGAGAGTGGTTTGTAAATGATGAGCTTCAAACAAAAAAAACTTCTTTATTAAAAGAAATGCAGGAGGTTTTGAATTGGGTGAAAGAGAAAGATTTTTGTGATAAATATAAGCCATGGAATAATTTATTTTCAAGGTCCTCTTCTTGCCTAGGTTTAGAATGTCAGGAGTTACTTGTGTCTCTTTTGCTTGAGCCTTATCCAGAGATAATTGATGAAATAAGTGAAGGTCTTGAGGATAAAACTGAAGAGTTACTTAATGTAAATATGACTATTGGTCAAATAAAAGATATGATTGACAGAAATTATAAGTGGGCATTAGATATAGATTTTAGTGATCCAAAACAAAATTATCATTTCTGGTATTACTCTAAAGAAAAACTTGAGCCACGAAGGGGAATAAGAGATCAAGATTTAGGAACTGAAAAAGAAATGAAAATTACTGTAGCTAAAGATATCCAATTATTTAGAAATATTATAGATAAATTAAGTAATAATGAATCTTTGGCAACATTTGTAATTCGAAATAATAACTTTAGAGATGTTGCTTCTAGGGTTCAAATTGGTTCAAAGTATAATTTTTCTGAAATTAGAGATAACATCATAAGCGATTCTTGCAAGCCGGTCGATATTCTCAGGTGTAAGTTAGCGTATTTTGGCGCATCTAAATTTGATCCTAAGTCTGACCTTTGGACAAGAATTACAATGTATCAAGGTGCTCCTTTAAATGATGAAATATATAACTCAGATTTTGATGATTGGTGTTTTCCAGTGAAACCGCAATAGCCATAGATGCTTGTATCGTTAAGTGAAATCCAAACTATAATTTACCGTTCAGCTTTAGCTATTAATTTACCGCCAGGTATTGCTAAAGAGAATTCTTTTGCAGCCAGAAGGATGTTGTTGGAAGGTTTTAGTTCTTTAAATGTATTTGTAGAAGCTTTTGACTCATTAAGAAAAAAATTTTCTATCGAGTTTGATATCGAAGAAACTGCAGAAGGTAAATTTTTACCATTAGATAAACAAAAGAAATTATCAAGCTTATTAGTTTCACCATCAGTTTGTGATTCTCTCTCTTTATTTAGTGAAAGTAATAATAAAAAAGTTAAGGTTAATAAAATTGATGAGCCTTTAGTTTTACTATTTCATGTTCTGGAGTTATCAAAAAAGTTAAATAGGGGTTTTCAACTTACATTTAATTATGGAAGTGATGATTCTAAAGTTATTGTATGCACTAGTAATGGATTTTTTAAATTTTCAGAAAAAAAATTTTTAGTAAAAAGTCTCAAATCTGATTTAGTTGTATTAGAAAATTTTAATGAAAAAAATCATTTGTTTAAATTTGATGGTGTAGAAAAAATTAAGTCAGATTTTTTTATTGAAGGCGAGGTCTGGGATTACTTTTCAAAATATTCGGATTTACTATTAGTTGAAGATTCTGAAAAATCTAGAATTAATAATGCAGGAAGTGGCTTTAATGATAATGACTAGATTTTGGAGAAAAAATTTATTATCCTATTTGATTTAAAACTGAATTGATTGCCTCGTCGATTGATATAGATTCAGTTTTTTTACTTCCTAATCTTCTTACTGACACAGTTCTATTGTTTTTTTCTCTTTCACCAATAGAATATATAAGTGGAATTTTAGCTAAGCTATGTTCGCGAATCTTATAACCAATTTTTTCATTTCTTAGATCTACTTCAACTTTTAAATTTTTTGACTTAAGTAATTTCTCAATTTCCAATGCGTAATTATCAGAATCAGAAGTAATTGTGGCTATAACTATTTGTGTAGGAGCTAACCACAAAGGTAAATTACCTGAGTAATGCTCAATTAATATTCCAATAAATCTTTCAATTGAACCAAAAAGAGCTCTATGAATCATAACTGGTCTATGTTTCTTCCCGTCTACACCAATATAATTTGCTGTTAAAAGTTCAGGAAGATTCAAGTCTACTTGTAGAGTTCCGCATTGCCAATCTCTTCCAATTGCATCTCTCAAGACAAATTCAATTTTGGGGCCATAAAAAGCTCCCTCTCCAGAATTTATTGTATAGGGAAGGCCTGTAGCATTTATAGCTGTCATTAATGCTTTTTCTGATTTATCCCAAATTACATCATTGCCAACTCTTTTGTTTGGCCTATCAGAAAATTTAATATGTACATTTTCAAAACCAAAATCTTTATATATTTCTAAAATTAAATTACAAACTTCTACACATTCTTCTGTTATTTGATCTTCCGTGCAGAAAATATGTGCATCGTCTTGAGTAAAAGCTCTGACCCGCATTAAGCCATGAAGAGCACCTGAAGGTTCATATCGATGAACTTTTCCAAACTCTGAAAACTTCAATGGTAGATCTCTATAGCTTTTTAAACCTTGTTTAAAAACTTGAATATGCCCAGGGCAATTCATAGGTTTAAGTGCATAAACTCTGTCTTCTTTTGCCTCTGTAGTAAACATGTTTTCTCCAAACTTTCCCCAATGTCCAGAGGTTTCCCAGAGAGATTTATCCATTATATCAGGTGTATTAATTTCAATATATCCTGCTTCGTTTTGCTTTTTTCTCATAAAATCAATAAGATTTTGGAATAGGTTCCAACCTTTGTTATGCCAAAAGACCGCACCAGGAGCTTCTGGCTGAAAGTGAAAAAGGCCCATATTTTTTCCTAATAGCCTATGATCTCTTTTTTCTGCTTCTTCAAGTTGATTTAAATAAAGTCTAAGTTCTTTTTTATTTCTCCAAGCAGTTCCGTATATTCTTTGAAGCATAGGTTGATTATGATCGCCTCTCCAATATGCTCCTGCGACCTTAAGAAGTTTAAAACCATCCCCTAAATGTTTGGTTGAGGGTAAGTGTGGTCCTTTACATAAATCAACAAAGCTGCCTTGTTTATAAACAGATATTTCTTCTCCTTCAGGAATCGATGATATAAGTTCTGATTTGAAATGTTCGCCTTTATCATTAAAAAAATTTAGGCCGTCTTCTCTTTTCCATATTTCTCTATTAATAACCTCATCCCTAGAAACAATTTCATGCATTTTTTTTTCAATAACATCCAGTTCTTCTGATGAAAAAGGTTTTTCTCTTGCAAAATCATAATAGAAGCCATTTTCGATCACAGGGCCTATTGTTACCTGAGTATTGGGGTAAAGTTCTTGCACAGCTTCAGCCATTACATGCGCAGCATCATGTCTGATTATCTCAAGAGCTTCTTCATCCCCTCTAAAGATAAAAGATATATTAGAGGGTGTATTAATTTCCCGGCTAAGATCCCAAACTTCATTACATACCTTAATTGCAATTATATCTTTTAATCGATTTGGAAGAATATCTCCGGCTATTTTTTTTCCTGTAGAAGGTAATTCTACATTAATTATTTTTTTATCCGGAAGCTCAAGAACAATCATTTAAAACCTCAAATTAATTTTTTAACTTAAATAAGTAAAATATATTAATATAATATAAATTTAACATCTAACTTTTTATCGTGTCCATCTTGTTTCATCTTTTTCGTCTTTTATTGAAATTCCATTATCTAAAAGATTTTTTCTAATTCTATCAGCTTCCTGAAAGTTTTTATTTTTTCTTGCCAACGATCTTTGCCTAATAAGGTTATTGATCTCTTTATCGGTAAGAGATAAGAGATCTGATTTTTGCAACCATTCATTTGGTTCTTTTTGAAGAATTCCAAGAAAATATGATTCACGTAATAATATTCCTTTGATTTCAGATTTTAAACTATTTTTTTTTGCTTTCTGAAGATCTCTAGCTGTACTGTATAGACTGGCAATTGCTTCAGGTGTATTAATGTCATTTAATAAATTTTTTTCAACATTTGTTTGCCTTGATATTTTTGGCTTTATATCAACATTATTTAGAAGGATAGAATATAAATTATTTAGAGAATTTTCTGCATTCATCATTGTTGTGTCATTCCAATCTAAAGGCTGCCTATAATGTGCAGAAAGCAAGGCAAACCTTATAGATTCTCCCCGGTATTTATTTTTTAAATCATTCAGTATAATTATATTATCTAAAGATTTAGACATTTTCTTTTTGTTAAAAGTTACGAAACCATTGTGTATCCAGTATTTGGCAAGAATACTATTATTTGCACATGTGCTTTGAGCATTTTCATTTTCATGATGTGGAAAAATTAAATCTTGTCCCCCTCCATGGATATCTATTGAGTTACCAAGAAATTTTTTTATCATTGCTGAACATTCAATATGCCAACCAGGTCTACCTCTTCCCCACGGACTACTCCATCCAGGTGTATCATTATCCGATGGCTTCCATAATACAAAATCTGAGGAATTTTTTTTATAAGGTGCAACTTCAATTCTTGCGCCAGATATCAAATCCTTCTGCTTCAGTTTTGATATTTCTCCATATTTAGGAAAAGATTCAACATCAAATAAAACATGATTATTTGCAACATAAGCGTGATTTAATTCCACTAATTTTGAAATCATATCTATAATAGAGGAGATATTATCAGTAACCTTGGGTATAAATGTTGGCTGAATAATACCAAGGTTTTTCATATCTTCTTCATATGCAGTTGAGTATCTTTGAGTAAGATTAGATATGTTCTCTTTATTTTTTTTAGCTGCATCATTTATTTTATCGTCAACGTCAGTTATGTTTCTTGCATATATTACCTCAGGATAAATATCCTTAAGAATTTTAAACAAAATATCAAAAATAACTGCTGGGCGCGCGTTACCTATATGCGGGTGATTGTATACTGTAGGCCCACAAACATACATAGTTACTCTTTCAGGATTGATGGGTTTAAATATTTCTATTTTCTTTGAAAAAGTGTTAAATAATTTTAACATGGTTACTTTGATACATAAATAAGGTTAGAAAAATAGGGGTTTTTTAAACATATACTAAAATTAATATTAATCCTCAATTTTATCTATAATAATCAACTATAATGTCAGTAATTTAAATTTAATATAATTTTTTTTCATCTAGACCTTGTTTGAAATGAGTTTTTCTTTAAATTAATAATATATCAAGATTAAATTTAGTTATCAGAGGGTATTTTATATGAATAAAGAGCCAGATATTAAGAAACCTTCAAAAGCCGAAGCTGAAGAAGCAGTAAGAACATTAATTAAATGGGCTGGCGATAACCCAAATAGAGAAGGCCTTTTAGGGACACCAGATAGAGTTGTCAGAGCTTATGAAGAATTTTTTCATGGTTATACAGAAGATCCAACAGCTGTACTGGGAAGAACATTTGAAGAGACATCTGACTATGATGAAATGGTAGTTCTAAGAGATATTAGGCTGGAGAGTCATTGTGAACACCATATGGTTCCTATCATTGGTAAAGCTCATGTTGGATATCTTCCAAGAGGGAGGGTGGTCGGTATTAGTAAAATTACTAGAGTTGTTGATATTTTTGCTAAAAGACTTCAAATACAAGAGCAGCTTACTGTGCAAATTGCAAATGCAATTGACCGTGTATTAAATCCTTTAGGTACAGCAGTAATTATTGAAGCTGCCCATCAGTGTATGACAACTAGAGGTGTAAAGAAACCTGGAACTATAACTGTAACAAGCAGAATGACAGGTGCTTTCAGAGAAGATATTGCAACAAGAAGAGAATTTTTAAGTGTAATAAAAGGTAAGTCAGAGGAATTATTATGAATAATAGCCTGTTTAAAGATAGAGTTTCTGTTGAACAGGTTGAAGAGTCAAGTGATCTTGCTCCTAGTTTTGGAGATCAAGGATTAATACCCGTAGTTACCACTGATGTTCACTCAGGTGATGTTCTGATGGTTGGATATATGAATAAAGATGCCTTTGCCCTCACAATTGAGACAAAAAAAGCTCATTATTGGAGTAGAAGTAGAAATAAAATTTGGAAAAAAGGTGAAACTAGTGGTCTCGTTCAAAATGTAATTGAGCTCAGGATTGATGATGACCAAGATTCTTTATGGTTGAAGGTTGATGTTGAGGGTTCAGGTGCAAGTTGTCATGTCGGTTACAAATCTTGTTTTTATAGGTCTGTACCGCTTGGTGGTAATGAAAATATATCTCTTGATTTTAAAGAGAAAGAAAAAACCTTTGATCCAAAAAAAATTTACGGAGAAATTCCAAATCCTACTAAGCTCTAAGTATTAATTTCATTTAAAAATTTTTTTATTGATTCACCTATTTCGGCAGGGCTATCTTCCTGAAGAAAATGGAGCCCTTTGACAGTAGTTTCTTTTTGGTTTAACCAACTTCTACAAAATTCTCTTTGATTGCCTGTTAGGATAGAACCTGGATCACCATTTATTAATAATTTAGGTATCTTATTTGATTTCATCCAATTTAAAAAAAAATTAAATTTTTTTAATATCTCTTTAGGTTCTGAATCTATTGGTAATTGTCTTGGCCAAGAAAGAGTAGGTCTTCTATCTTCACCATTATTTAAAAATGGTCTTCGATATTCATTCATTTCATCATCATCTAAGTCTCTTAAAATAGAATTTGGTAACACTGCCTCTATAAATAAATTTTTGTTCAGTACCATTTCTTCTCCAGATTCTGATCTAAAACCTTTAAAAATTTTAACGGCATTCTGAGGCCAATCATCCCAACTGACCGGTATGACAGGCTCCATATATATTATAGATCGAACTTTTTCAGGATTTTTGCTAGCCCAGTCAAAACCTAATGCCGAACCCCAATCATGTAATATTAAAGATACATTGTTTGATATAGCTAATTCTTTAAAAAGATCTTCTAAATAGCGTGCATGTTCTGAAAAAGAATAGCTATTATTATCTGATTCTTTTAACTTTTCAGAATCACCCATACCAATTAGGTCAGGGGCAATTAGTCTTCCTAAGCCCTCGCAATATGGCATTATATTTCTCCATATATATGAAGAAGTTGGGTTACCATGTAAGAAAACTATTGGGTCACCACTTCCGGATTCTAAATAAGATATATTGTAAGAGTTGATTTCTATATATTTTTTTTGTGAATAGGGTTTACTTGATATTTTAGAAATGATAATGCTCCTATTTTTAACTTATTATTTTATTTAGTTTGTATTTATACTATTACAAATAGTATATTAGACAAGCTATTTGTTATTTAAATAAATATAAATAAATTTTTTATATTATTTAAAGCTCTTATATAATTCAGTTATAAGGCTTTAACTTTAAATTTTTTAAAAATTATCCGATTATATAAAAGTAAACTTCAAATATTAATATTTTAGTATATTATTATTTTTATGAAAAAAGATCATGTATCTCTTGATGACAAGTATTTAGTTGAACAGGGAAAAGTATTTATTTCTGGAACTCAGGCACTAGTTCGCATTCCAATTGAGCAAGCAAGGCTTGATAAGAAAAATGGATTGAATACCTCTGGTTATATTTCTGGATATAGAGGGTCACCTCTTGGTGGTTATGATAATGCTTTATGGAAAGCAGAAAATTATCTAAAGAAAAATAATATCATATTTAAACCTGGTGTTAATGAGGATATTGCAGCTACAGCATGCTGGGGAACACAGCAGGTAGGACTTACAACTTCTTCATCTTTAGATGGAGTTTTTTCAATTTGGTATGGAAAAGGACCAGGTGTTGATAGAAGTGGGGATCCATTGAAGCATGCAAATCTTGCTGGAACATCTAGATTTGGAGGGGTTTTAGCATTAGCTGGAGATGATCATATGGCTAAATCATCCACCTCAGCCCACCAATCAGAACAATCATTAATTTCAGCAATGATCCCTATTTTTAATCCTTCTTCAGTTCAAGAACTAATAGATTTTGGTCTTTTTGGTATAGCTCTTTCAAGGTACGCTGGGGTTTGGGTGGGTTTAAAATGCGTGACAGAAATTGTTGAAAGTTCCTGCACCACTCTAGTATCTCAAAATAAAAAAATAATAATTCCTGAGGACTTTGTATTACCAAAAAATGGAGTAAATATTCGCTGGCCAGACGATTTTTTAGATCAGGAAAAAAGATTGCTAAACTACAAGTTAGAAGCTGTTAAATCTTTTGTATCAATTAATAATTTAAACCAAATAACTCATGCTAGTTCAAATAAAAAATTAGGTATAGTAACTACTGGTAAAACCTGGCTGGATATTTGTTCTGTATTTAGTGAGTTAGGTTTAAACCAAAAAAAATTAGATAAAATTGGTATTTCAGTTTTTAAAGTTGCCATGCCTTGGCCACTTGATACTAGAGATTTAACTAAATGGGCTAAGGGTTTTTCAAAAATTTTAGTTCTTGAAGAAAAAAGAAATATTATAGAAGATCAATTAGCTAGGGCTCTTTATCACTTAGATGATGATAATAGACCAAAATTAATAGGAAAAACATTTGAAGAAAAAAACATTTTTGTTCCAAGTTATGGTGAATTGAATTCAAAAATAATTAAAGAAATATTCAATGATATTTTTTCTAAAAGTCAAAAATCAGAAATTCCAATTTTTACAAATGTATTAGGAAATAAAAAAAGTTTAACTAAAAATGAGAAGGAGTCTTTAGATAGAAATCCATGGTTTTGCGCAGGTTGTCCTCATAATACCTCAACAAAAATTCCTAATGGGAGTAAAGCTTTTTCAGGTATAGGTTGTCATTTTATGGTGAACTCAATGGATAGAGAAACAGCAACCTTTACTCATATGGGTGGAGAGGGGTCTTCTTGGATTGGCATATCTCCTTTTGTAGAGGAAAATCATATTTTCCAAAATATAGGTGATGGTACATATTTTCATTCTGGAATATTATCTATACGTGCTGCTATTTCTTCTGGCGTTAATATAACTTTTAAAATTTTGTTTAATGAAGCTGTTGCTCTGACTGGAGGTCAGGCAGTAGATGGTAAACTAACTACAATTGATTTAGCATGGCAGTTATTTTCTGAGGGTGTCTCCTTAATTGCTATTGTTTCTGTCACTAAAGATAAATATCACCCAAGTATTAAGCTTCCGGAAAATGTTAAAATTTTTTCTAGGAATGAACTTGATGAGGTTCAGAAAAAATATAGAAATGAAAAAGGTGTTACTGCTATAATTTATGATCAAGTATGTGCCGCTGAGTTAAGAAGAAAAAGAAAAAGAAATATTTTACCTGAGCCTAATAAAGAAATATTTATTAATGATAAAGTTTGTGAGGGTTGTGGAGATTGTAATGCTCATTCTAATTGCGTCGCTGTTCAACCTTATGAGACTAAATTAGGAAGAAAAAGAATAATTGATAAAAATTTATGTAATAAAGATATGACTTGTGTTGATGGTTATTGTCCAAGTTTTGTATTAGTAGAAGGTGTAAAGAAAAAAAGTACTTTTTCAATGGATACAATTAGAAGTAAAGTTCTAAAATTAATACCTCCTTTGCTTCCAAAATTAAATAAAGAATATAATATTCTTTTAGCAGGGATAGGTGGTACAGGTGTTGTTACTACGGGTTCAATAATCAGTATGGCTGCTCATATTGATGGTAATGAAAGTTCCGTATTAGATCAAACAGGGTTGTCCCAAAAAAATGGCTCCGTTTTTGGTCATATTAAAATTTTTAGAAATACAAAAGATAAAATTAATTATAGAATAAGCGACAATTCTCTAGATTTATTAATCGGTTTCGATTGTGTAACGTCTGCTAATGAAAAGTCATTACAATTAATAAACAAAAACAGAACCAAAGTGTTTTTAGAAAATGAACATACCCCTCTGCCTATATTATCTGAAAAACCTAATAAAGAAAATTCAAATAAGCTTTATTTATCAAAAATAGCAGAAAAAGTTAAAAAAGAGAATATAATCTATATTAATGCAAAAGCAAAAGTTGAAAGTTTATTTCATAGCACAACAAGTTCTAATTTATATTTTATTGGTTATTGTTATCAACTTGGTTATATACCGGTATCACTTGAAGCGTTAGAAAAAGCGATCAGATTAAATGGAGTTTCAATTGAAAATAATTTAACTGCTTTTTATACTGGTATTTTAGATTCAAGTTTAGATATTGATAAAAAATCAAATTATATTGAAGAATCTAAGTATGAAAATGAGAGTTTTGATTCATATATAAAAGCTAGAAAAGAAGAATTAGAAGAATACCAGAGTAAAAAATATGCAAATCAGTATATTAATTTTATAAATAAAATTCAAGAAATTGAAAGTAGAGTTGTAAGAGATAAAAAAGATCTTAGTTCATCTGTAGCAAAAAATTTGTTTAAGGTTATGACTTATAAAGATGAGTACTATGTCTCTAAATTGCTTTCAAAAAAAGTTTTTCTAGATGAAATTAATTCAAATTATGAGAAAGTAAGAAAAATTACTTTTTTAATTTCTCCACCATTCTTATCTCTTATTTCGAGCAAATATAGAAAAAAGAAAATAAAATTGGGAAGATGGTTCTATTGGGTTTTATTAATTTTATCTAAATTTAAATTTATCAGAAATACTATTTTTGATCCTTTCAGATGGACTAAGGACAGAAGGGATGAGGTGTTTTTATTAAAAAATTATTTGGATTTTATTGAAAGCTTAGAAAATAAATTAAATATAAATAATTATAATACTGCTGTACAAATAGCATCTTTGCCTGATTTAATTAGAGGTTACGGTTATATAAAGCGTAAAAATATTGAAAATACTAAAATATTAAGAGATAATCTCTTATTACAATTTAATAGGAAAATAACATGATAGATTTATATACATGGCCTACTCCTAACGGTCATAAAGTTCATATACTGTTGGAAGAGTTAAAAGTTCCATACAAAGTTATTCCTATAAATATTAATAAAGGCGATCAATTCAAAAAAAGTTTTTTAAAGATAAGCCCTAACAATAAAATGCCAGCAATAGTTGATAAAAATGGGCCGTCCAGGAAGCCAATTTCAATATTTGAATCAGGTGCTATCTTAATTTATTTATCAGAGAAGTACGGAAAATTTATTCCAAAAAATGTAAGGGGTAGGTATGAAGTTATTCAATGGCTAATGTTTCAAATGGCTAGTGTTGGGCCTATGTTAGGCCAGGCACATCATTTTAGAAATTACGCCCCTAAAAAAATTCCTTATGCTGTTAACAGGTATACAAACGAAGCCACTAGAATTTATAGTGTTATAAATAGAAGATTAAGTAAATCTAAATATATAGCAAACAATTTTTATTCGATAGCCGATATGGCAATTTTCCCTTGGATAAGATCGCACTTAAATCAAGGCCAATACCTTGAAGAGTATCCCAAATTAAAAAAATGGTATGATAAGATTAATGAAAGATCAGCTACAAAAAGAGCTCTTGAGGTTTTAAAAGATAAAAGACGAGTAGGACCAATGAGTAAGAAAGACAAAGAAGTTCTATTCGGAAAAACACAATATATCAAACGGTAAAAATGAGATATATAGATATAACAAAAAATGGTGGTTCTGAAGTTTTGGAATTAAAAGAAATGTCTGTTCCATCAATGCAAAAAGGCCAAATATTAATAAAAGTTGGTGCTGCTGGAGTAAATAGACCTGACATTCTTCAAAGAATGGGTTTGTATCCACCTCCTAGGGGGGTTGCTTCTTACCCAGGTCTAGAAGTTGCAGGAATTATTGAGGGAATTGGAGAGGGTGTATCAGGTTTTGAAGAAGGTCAGGAAGTCTGTGCCTTATTAGCTGGAGGTGGTTATGCCGAATACTGTGTAGTTCCTGCTCAGCAAGTGTTACCTATACCGAAGGGTCTAAGTATTATTGAAGCTGCTTCCATACCAGAGACTTTTTTTACTGTCTGGTCTAATCTTTTTGATATAGGTAAATTAAAAAAAGGTGAAAGGGTTTTAATTCATGGTGGTTCAAGTGGTATAGGAACTACTGCAATCCAACTATCTAAAGCTTTTGGTTCGGAAGTTTATGTTACTGTGGGTAATGAAGAAAAGCGAGATGCTTGTATTTGTTTAGGCGCAAGAGAAGCTATTAATTATAATAAAGAGGATTTTTATGAGTCTATAAATATTTATACTAATAATAAAGGTGTAAATCTTATTCTCGATATGGTTTCCGGAGATTATGTAAATAAGAATATTAAGCTTTTATCAGAGAAAGGTCGTTTAATTTTTATTGCCTTTTTAAAAGGACCAAAGGCTGAGGCTAATTTTGGTTTAGTTATGCAAAAAAAATTACTTATTACAGGTTCAACTCTAAGACCTCAATCAAAAAATTTTAAAGGAAAGATTGCACAAAAATTGTATAAAAACGTTTGGCCTTTATTTGAAGAGAAAAAGATTAAACCTATCATTGACTCTGTTTATTCGATTGATAAAGTTGCCGAAGCTCACGATAGGATGGAAAGTAATAAGCATATTGGAAAAATCGTATTAACCTTCTAAAATACATTATAATGTAAATTTGTAATTTGGATATGCATTATGGATATAAGTAAAGGGTATGTTAAAACATCATTTGGTAAAATTCATTATAGGTTTTGTGGAAAAGGAAAACCTGTAATATTACTTCATCCATCTCCAAGATCATCTGTAATTTTTGAAAAGTTAATGGCTACACTCGGTAAAGATTGCGAAGTTTTTGCTCTGGATACACTAGGATTTGGATATTCTGATCCTTTGCCTAAAAAGTTTAATTTTTATGATCTAGCAGAATCTGTTTACGAATTTGTAAAAAATTTATCATTAGACGAAATAACAATATTTGGTTTACATACTGGTAATAAAATAGCTTCAGCAATTGGTTATAAAAATTACGATTGTATCAAAAATATCATTTTATGTGGAATGTCGCATAGTTTAATTTTAGATAAAAATATAAGAAATTCTCAAATTTATAAAATAGTAAATAAAAACTCTGATGAAGATGTCTATAATAATAGATGGAAGAAGACATATGAGTTAATTTCTAACTCGTGGTGGTCAAAAAAAATATTGGATAATAAGAATTTACAGTTAAAAGATTTTAAAGTTGCTCAACATGAGGTAGTAGATTTTATTAATTCTAGGGAAAGTTATGATTTAATATACAATGAAAATTATAGGTTTGATTTTGAAAAAGCAGTAAAAAGTATTTCTGTTCCAGTTTTAATAATTGAACTTATTTCGGAAAGAGAGAAAGATATAGGATCTCAAGCGAATTTATTTAAATTTTTTGGTGACCACTTTTATATATTTCAATTAATAAATAGTCATACTGGTATTTTATCTGATGAAGGAAGAAGAACTGATATTCTCGAAACAAAAATTGATTTACTCTCTAAAAAAATTATTGAATTTAATAAAAATCATAAAATATGAAATGATCAATTTATTTAATAATTAAAGTTTTTATATCAAGGAGTGAAATATGCCAGCGTATATGTTTGTATTGTAAAAAATTCATGATCCACTTCGTTTTACTCAATATAGATAAAGAAATGCAAATTTTTGTACCTAAGTATGGAGGCAAATATTTAGCAAGGGGTGAAATACTAGAAGTTTTATAGGAAAAATTCGACACTGATTGTCAAGTTCTTATAGCTGAATATCCTAGTGTAGATAACATAAAAAATATTTGGGACTCAAAAGAATATCAGGAAATTAAGGAACTGAGAGAAGGTGCTGGAAACGAGTATATTTTTATCATTGAGAAAAAGATAAGATATTGAATAAGTGAGATTTTAATTATTAAGTATCAAAAATAATTAATTGATTTAACCTTTTTTTTTATCCCTAAAACGTATATTAATAATCATAACTGTATTTCGAGAAATAGGAAAAAATGGATTTTAGTATTTCAGAAGAGCAAGCGTCGATATTATTATCTGTTGATAAAATGATATCTAAATTTTTGCCACCTGAGGAAGTAAGAAGAAGAGATAAGAATTATGAACCACCTGATTTTTTGCTTAAATATTATGCCGAATTAGGTTTACTAGGTATACCTTTTCCAGAGAAGTATGGTGGTTTAAATGAGAAATGGTTCACTGTAACCTTGGTTAATGAGAGGTTAGGGTATTATGCTGCTATCGCTGCTTCTCTTTATGGAACCACTATTGGTTTTGGGGGAATGTCTTTTTTAACTTATGGAACAGATAATCAAAAAGAAACATATTTACCAAAAATTATTGATGGTAAGCTTAGGTTTTCATTAGCTTTAACCGAACCGAGTGCTGGTTCTGACGCTGGGGGACTAATTACTAATGCTAAAAAAGTCAGTAATGGTTGGGTTGTTAATGGCAGAAAAACATGGATAAGCTGTGCAGATGAGGCTGATTATCTAGTTACTCCAGTTAGAACGGATTCAAATTCTTCAGGATCTAAAGGAATCTCGATTTTATTGATTCCAAGAAAATCAGATGGGATAAGTATGACCTATCTTGAAAAGGTTGGAAATAACTGTCTTACATCATGGGATATAGGTTTTGATGATGTGTTTGTATCTGAAAAAAATATTCTTGGAGAAGAAAATGATGGTTTTCGAAATTTAATGTCTACCCTTCATTATAGTAGATCATGTCAAGCATCTAATGCTATTGGTCAAGCCCAAAATGCAGTAGACATAATCAAAAAACATGTTCTTGAAAGAGTTCAATTTGGAAGATCGATAAGTAAATTTCAGACTGTTAGACATAGAATTGTAGATATGCAATTGAGAGTCGACCAGGCTAGAATGATACTATATAAACTTGCTTGGTTAATTGACGAAGGAAAAAGATGCCGAGTTGAGGCGGCTCAAGCGAAAATTCTTGCTTCAGAATGTCTCCAATATGTTACTAACCACGGTATGCAATTGATGGCAAGTTACGGCTATAGTCTAGATAGCGATATTCAGAGATTATGGAGGGATTCAAGACTATACTCTTTTGGAGAAGGCGCAAATGAAATTCAAAGAGAAATAATTGCAAAAGAGATTGGATTATAATTTTTCGGTAAGGGCTTATTATGATTAAACGAGTTAAAGCGATAGATATAGTAGTAAATTTATGGACAGATGAAGCTATGAAATATAGATCTAAATCTAATCAAAGTTTTTTTGTAGATAAAATTGGTATTTCAAAAGAAACCTATCAAGGTATATCATTAAAGGAAATGTTAAACAGAATGGATGATGCGGATATAGAAATATCATTTTTAATTGCGAATAAAAATGGTCAATTGGGTTTGCCATCAAGTTCTCATTTGCCTTATGAGGTTGTAGCTGATGCCATAAAAAAACACCCAGATAGATTTAAAGGTTTAGCTGGTATAGACCCTACTGAAGGAATGAAAGGTGTAAGAAGTCTTGAACGATCTATAAGTGAACTGGGCTTTATTGGAGCTCATTTTTACCCCCATTGGTTTGATATGCCACCCAATCATGCCCGAGTTTATCCTTTTTATGCAAAATGCGTGGAATTAGATATTCCAATTCAGATGCAAGTTGGACAATCTTTAGTATATAATCCGGAACGACGCTTAAGAAGTGTTGGTAGACCAATATATCTTGATGACATAGCCTGTGATTTTCCTGAACTTAAACTTATTGGAATTCATATTGGAATTCCTTGGACAGATGAAATGATTGCAATGGCATGGAAACATGAGAATGTTTTTATAGGATCTGATGCTCACAGCCCAAAATATTGGCCACCTCAGTTCATAAATTATATAAATACTTATGGAAAGAAAAAAGTTATGTTTGGAACAGACTTTCCGGTATTAGGTTTTGAAAAAACACGAAAACAAATAGATGAACTAAATCTAAGAAATGATGCTGCTGAATTATTTTTTAGAGAAAATGCTATTAAATTATATAATTTATGAGAGGAATGAAATGAATATTCCCATGTTATCGATTGCTGACTCGGTCTCTCAAAATGCTCTGAGAAGACCTAATCACCCAGCATTTATAAATAAGAATGGATCAATTGTAACCTATAAAGAGTTTGTAATATTAATGAATAAAACAGCTAACCAACTCCAAAGTATAGGATCTTTAGAAGGTGAAATTTTTGGTCTTTCCATGAAGGATAATGTTGAGCATGTGGTGTTAATGCTTGGGATTATTAGAATGGGAGGTATTGTTTTACCTATGGATGTTAGATGGACGCACCACGAAAAATTAAGTGTAGCAAATTTCTTTGGTGCTAAGTCAATAATCACTGATGAAAAAATTGAAAATTTTAATACTATTAAAATAGATGATGAATGGCATAGATTAGTCTCAAAACAAGAAGATAATGGAGTTTTTCCATCAGATATTGAAAAAAACTTATGGTTATCATTGTCTTCTGGTACCACCGGTATTCCAAAAGGCCCCATGCTTACCCATAAGCAAATGATTTTGAGATTCATAGAACAGTGTATTTCCGTTGGTTTTAATGAGCATGAAATAAATGTTTTAGCAACTCCTTTATACTTTGGTGGAGGTAGAAACTTTACAGTCTCAATGTTATACTTTGGAGGTACTGTTCTGATGTACCCACCACCATATGATGTTGAAGATCTTGCGTTAGCAGTAAATAAATATAATGCTACATCGCTTTTTCTTGTTCCGACATTACTTAGAAGACTGCTATCAAATAAGAAAGATAATGAATTAGTTTTTCCTAAACTAAGGCTTTTAATTTCAAGTGGTTCAATTCTTCATAAAGAAGAAAGAGAACTAATTCAAAAAAAACTTTGCCCATCATTTGTAAATCTCTATGCATCGACCGAAGCTGGTGCAGTTTCATTGCTTTCTCCTTACGATCCTCCAGAAAAATCAGGTTCTGTTGGTCAAGCAGCTTTTATGAATACTTTTGAGGTTGTAGATGATTCAAATACGCCCGTTCCAGCTGGTGAAGTTGGAAGAATACGACAAAAAGCACCTTGGATACCAAGTGGTTTTTATAATAATGTAGAAGAGTCAAAAAAAATGTTTGTTGATAATTGGTATTTTACTGGAGATCTTGGAAAGATTGATAAAGATGGTTTTTTGTATATTGTTGGAAGAGTCAAAGACATGATAATAAGAGGTGGTATTAATATTTACCCCTCAGAAATTGAAGATATTTTGAATAAGCATGAATATGTGCTTGATACATCAGTAATTGCCTGGCCTTCTAAAGAACTTGGTGAAGAAGTTGCTGCATTTGTAGTTAAAAATAATGTAATAAATGAAGAAGATTTGATGCAATATCTTAAGGAATTTCTTGCTCCATACAAAATACCTAAGCAAATATTTTTTATTGACGATTTACCAAAAAGTGCGCAAGGTAAGGTTTTGAAAAGTGAATTGACAAAAAAACTTCCAAAAATATAATTTCTAAGATTAGATTACTTTAATTTAAGGATGATACTGACATGGACTTAAAACAACTTGATAAAGTACTTGAAGAAGCTTTTGCCGCTAGTACAAAATTATATGAAAAGAGAGGTTTTAAAAGAAGGATAGGTTTTGGAAAAAGACCAGCCCTAATAAGTGTTGATTTAGCTAATGCTTGGACAAGACCAGGAAATCCTTTTACTTGTGATCAGGATAAAATGAATAATGAGATTATTCCAGGTATGCAAAATTTGTTAAAGTCATTTAGAGATAAAAAGTACCCAGTTGTTCATGTTACTACTGCATATCAAAATACTGATAGAAATGATCCAAATACTGATATGGGCCTATGGCATTGTAAAATACCAATGGAGGCTGTTGATTTAAAAAATGAAGAACTTTGGCAGATAGACACACGAATAGAACCAAAAGAAAATGAGTATGTTCTATTAAAAAAAAGAGCCAGTTCATTTAGTGGTACACCATTATCAGGTTATTTAAGGAGTTGTAATATAGATACAATTCTAGTAACTGGTGTCACAGCAACTGCATGTGTTCGCACAACCATATGTGACGGTTTAAGTGAGGGTTTTAGAACTATTGCTGTAAAAGAGTGTATTGGAGATAGAGTTCCAGGAGCTGTTGCTTGGAGCTTGTATGACATAGATTCAAAATTTGCAGACGTAGAAACAGTTGAAACTTGTATGAATTTTATGTCTAATTTACCAGAAAATAATTAATTTTACTGATTGAACAAAAAAATGAAAAAATTTTCTGCACTATCTATTCTTACCGAAGGTCTTTCTGGAAATAAAGGTTGGAAGCCCCATTGGCAATCTGTTGACCCTAAAAGTCAATATGAGGTTGTAATTATTGGAGGTGGTGGTCACGGGTTGGCTACAGCTTATTATTTGGCTAAAAATCATAATATTACTAATGTTGCGGTTCTTGAAAAAAATTGGATTGGAAGTGGTAATACAGGACGTAACACTACAATAGTAAGATCTAATTATCTTTTAAATGAGAGTTCGCGTTTATATGAGCATTCATTAAAACTTTGGGAGGGGCTATCAAAAGAGTTGAATTATAATGTAATGTTTAGTCAAAGAGGAGTTTTGAATTTAGCTCATAGTCTACAAGAAATTAGAGATAGTAAAAGAAGAGTTTTTGCAAACAAATTAAATAAAATTGATGCAGAATGGTTGGACTCCAATAGTGTAAAGAAATATTGTAAAATTATTAATACTAGCAAAGATTCTAGATACCCAATACTGGGAGCTACTCTTCAGAGAAGAGCAGGAACGGCAAGGCATGATGCTGTTGCGTGGGGTTTTGCAAGAGCTGCTAGTAATTTAGGTGTCGATATATGTGAAAATTGTGAGGTTACTGGTCTTCAAATTGAAAAAAATAAAATAGTTTCAATTAATACCACTAAGGGAAATATAAATACAAAAAAAATAGGTATTGTTGTAGCTGGACATGGGAGTGTTTTAGCTAGAATGGCAGGTATTAAACTTCCTTTGGAAACCCATACTCTTCAAGCACTAGTCTCTGAACCCATAAAACCAATTTTAGACTGTGTAGTTATGTCAAATGCTGTACATGTTTATGTAAGTCAATCAGATAAAGGGGAATTAGTAATTGGTGCAGGAATAGACTCCACAAACTCTTATCAACAAAGAGGGAATTTTTCAATAATATCAGGTCAAATGGGTTCACTTTTAGAATTATTTCCAATCTTTTCAAAATTAAAAATGTTGAGAACATGGGGTGGAATTGTTGATGTTAGTCCTGATGCTTCTCCAATTATTGGAGAAACTCCAGTTAAAGGAGTTTTTTTTAATGGAGGTTGGGGAACTGGCGGATTTAAAGCTACCCCTGGATCTGGTTGGGTTTTTGCTCATACGATTGCAAATAATTTTCCTCATAAATTAGCAGATCCATTTTCATTAAATAGATTTTACAAAGGTAAATTGATTGATGAGCATGGAGCTGCTGCAGTTGCCCATTAGGAGGAGGTAATGTTATTTATTAAATGCCCTTATTGTGGTGAACGAGATGAGTCTGAATTTCACTATGGGGGTGAAGCAGACATTTCTCGCCCTGAAGAACCTTCAAAATTGAAAGATATAGAATGGGGTAATTACCTATTCATGAAAAAAAATACTAAAGGAATTTTCTCAGAGATATGGTCTCATTCATCAGGTTGTAGAAAGTGGTTCAGGGTAGATCGTAACACTGTAACTAATGATATTATTCGAGTATACGAGATTAATAAATAAATTGGAAATTTTAATATGCGAATAAATAATAGTAATTCAATTGATAGTTCAAAAGTCATTAAGTTTTATTTTAACGGTAAAATTTATACGGCTTTTGAGGGAGATACAATAGCTTCTTCTTTAATATCAAATGGTATTTTTTTTACTTCTCGTAGCATAAAGTATCATAGGCCTAGAGGTGTTTATTCGCATAGTTTTGAAGAACCAAACTCTTTATTTGAGGTTAATTCAGACGAAACATATGAACCAAATGTGCTATCAACAAGGGAAAATATATATGAGGGTATGAAAATAAAAACTATTAACTCTTGGCCTTCATTAAACTATGATTTTTTTTCATTTTTAACTCTCTTATCAAATTTTTTAAAAGCTGGTTTTTATTATAAAACATTTTTTGGGTCAAATTATTTGTGGAAAAATTTTTTTGAACCCTTTTTAAGAAAAATGGCTGGGTTTAGCAAAGCGCCAAATAAAATTGATAAGTTTAAATATTCTAAAAAGCACATAAAATGCGATGTCTTAATTGTAGGTTGTGGGCCTTCTGGTATTGCCGCTGCTTTAAGTTTATATAAATCAAATCTTAAAATATTAATGGTTGATGATGATTCTAGTCCAGGAATTAAATTAAATGAACCAAATGAAAAAGAATGGTTTATTAATACTAAAAAAGAGCTAGGTGATAAAGTTGAAATATACACAAATACTACAGTTTTTGGAGCTTATGCTGACAATTATTTAACAGCTGTGGAGCGAATAAATGAAAAAAATAATAGAAATAAATTAAAAACAAGATTATTACTAATTAGAGCAAAGAAAGTTATTTTTGCGAATGGTTCAATTGAAAGGCCGATAGTATTTCCTAATAATGATAGGCCTGGAATTTTTTTATCACATTCCTCAACCTACTATTTGAATAAGTTTGGTGTATTGCTTGGTAAAAAGTTTATTTTATTTACTAATAATGATTTTGCATACGCTGATATATTAAATCTTCAAAAGAATGGATCTGAAATAATTGCTGTTATTGATGTAAGACAGAACTTAGATGGTTATTTACCTAAACTAGCTGAAGCTAAAGGGATTAAAATTTTAAAAGGTTTTGTTATCTCAAATACATTTGGTAAAAAAAAAATAAAATCTATTTCAGTAACTAGCTTAGCAAATAACAGATCTTATAATTTAAGCTGTGATTGTTTGCTTGTTTCAGGTGGTTTTTCACCTTCAATTCACTTACACTCTCAACAAGGCGGCGATATTTCATATAACCATGATATATGTGGTTTTATTCCAGATAAATTTATAAATCATCAAATTTGTATAGGTTCCTTAGTTGGAAAAAACAGTTTCATAGATTGTGTTGAAAGTGGAATTAATGGAGGTAATTATATTTTAAATGAATTTGGTTTTAAAGGGTATTTAAAGCCTGATTTATCAGAATTTAAAGCTATTAAATATGGTAAAGTAATTCCATTTTGGGCAGTTGATACTAATGCGAAATTGGAAAGCAAAAGTTTTGTCGATTTACAAAATGACACAACTATTGCAGATATTAAAGTTGCAAATTTAGAAGGTTTTAGAAATCCAGAGCATGTCAAGAGATATACATTAAATGGTTTCGGAACTGATCAAGGCAAAACTAGTGGAATTATATCCTTGGGGATAATATCAAAAGAAATAAACCAACCTATCGAAAAATTAAAGCCCACTACATATAGGTCACCTTTTATACCAGTTACTTTCGGCGTATTAGCTGGGAGGCAAATCAGGGAATTATCTGATCCAATAAGGAGAACGGCACTCAATAAATGTCATGAAAAACTATCAGCTGTATTTGAGAATGTTGGTCAATGGAAAAGACCTTGGTTTTACCCCAAAGTAAATGAAAAAATTGATCAAGCAATTTTCAGAGAGTGTCTAAGCGTAAGAAATAGTGTAGGAATCTTAGATGCTTCTACATTAGGAAAAATTATGATATCTGGCAAAGACTCCCTAACTTTATTAAATAAAGTATATACTAATAACTTTTCTAATTTGGGTATTGGTAAGATTAAATATGGTTTACTTTTAAAAGAAGATGGTATGGTTTTTGATGATGGAACTACCACAAAACTCTCAGAAAATAGATACCTTATGACTACAACTACAAGTAATGCGGCTTTAGTATTAGATTGGCTTGAAGAGTGGTTACAAACTGAATGGACAAATTTAGATGTTTTTCTTACGTCTGTAACAGACCATTGGGCTGTAATTACTGTTAGTGGCCCTAAATCGAGACATGTAATTTCGAAATTAAATCCGAGTATTAGTTTAGATAGTGAAGATTTCCCCTTTATGTCTTATAGACAAGTAAACTTAGCTGGAATTGCCTGCAGAGTTTTTAGAATAAGTTTCACAGGAGAATTATCTTATGAAATAAATATTCCATGGCCTAATGCAACATACATTTGGAATAAATTATTAGATGCTGGCTCCGAATATAATATAACTCCATATGGAACTGAAACTATGCATGTATTAAGGGCGGAAAAAGGATACCCAATTATTGGCCAAGATACTGATGGAACAATTAATCCTATAGAATTAGGGATGGGTAAATTATTATCAAATAAAAAAGATTTTCTTGGAAAAAGATCTCTTTCAAGAGAGTTTAAATCAGATAAATATTTTGTAGGTTTTAAAACTATAGATCCAAATTTAATTATTCCAGAGGGGGCTCAAATTATTTCGTTAGATAGAGTGTTAAATAATGATAAAGAGAATTTAGATAACTTACTAATAAATGGTTCACTGGAAAGTGAGGGCTATATTACTTCTAGTTACTTTAGCCCGATTTTAGATCATTCAATTGCTCTAGGTTTTTTAAATAGTGGTAAAGAAAAAATAAATACAGATGAAATTTTTTATGCTACTGGAGATAATAATGAATTAATAAGAACAAAAATAGTAAGTCCAGTTTTTTATGATGAAAAAGGCTTAAGAAAAGATGGTTGAAATTTATAAAGAACCGTTAATTATTAATAAAGGTAAAATTCAGAAAATTGAAAATGATAATTTCAAAATAAAATCCCTCGGTTTTTCTGGTCAATTAAATATTAGATTATCTAATTTAGATATAAACGTATTTATCAAATATTTTAATATCCAATTTCCTAAAAAAATAAATACATATACTGATGAAAAAAATATTCAAATATTATACCTTGGGCCTGATGAGTGGTTGTTACTCTGCCCAATAGACTCTAGGTTTGAAATTTTAGAAAAGATAGAAAGTATGCCTTTTAATCATAATTTTGAAATAACTGATGTTAGCTTTAATCGTGTGTTAATTGAAATATCAGGAGACAAATGTGATGAGTTAATTTCATCAATTGCAAGTGTACCTGAAAGTATATTTACAGCCGGAAATTGCATTCAGTCGCAGATGGCTAATACACAAGTGATAATGATGTGTATAAATGATAATTATAAATATAATATATTAGTAAGGTCATCATTTTGTGAATATTTATCTGATGTAATAATTGATCAATCTAATTTTATTTAATATGAAAAATTTATTTTTATACAAATATAATGTGCTTCTTACCTATACGCCCAGAAAAGAAACGAATTTAGAAAAATATGAGAAATGGCTTATTGATGTAGATAATCCTTTTTTTAATAGTATAAATGAAGTTTCTCATTACTCTAACTGGAAGGTTTTAAATCGATTAGATAATTTTGATTTTGAATACTTTGATTTTTTAACATTTAATACTTTATCAGACTTCAATATAACTTGGCATTCTGAAAAAGTTAAAAAATTTACAAGTGAATGGAGACGTTTGTGGGGTCAAGCTCCAAAATCAAAAAACCTACATCTTAATGCAAGAGTTTTTTTATTAGAAAATTTAAGTGATAAACCTCTGGAGTTTCAAAATTTTGTAGGTTTAAATTTTATAAAAAAAGCTTTAAAATTAAATAATTATAATTTTAGACTTGTTAGATCGATTAGAGATGAAGCAGATTTTGAATGCGTAAAAATTGAATTCACATATGATAGGAGTCAAATATCCAGTGAGATTATTGGTAAATTAATTGTGGGCCCATCATAGTGATTCTAAAAATTTTATAAGTAATTCTCTATTACTTTTTTTCATCATTAGAAATTTATCTCTAGATATTTTTGCTTCACCACCATGCCACAATATTGCTTCTTGAATACTCCTTGCTCTTCCGTCATGTAGCAGTCTTATTTTACCATTTACCTTTTGGATTAAACCTAAGCCCCAAAGAGGGGCAGTTCTCCATTCTTTCCCATAGGCAATACCCTCTTTAGAATACTCAGCGAGTTCTTCGCCCATATCATGCAATAACAAATCAGTGAAAGGTTGAATATTTTGGTTATTAAGAAAATCTAATTGTGAGTTTGAGTTTTTTCCTGTCTTGACACTTTGAATATGACACTTTGCACAACCTGCATTAATAAATATCTCTCTACCTTCTTCAATATATTTATTATCTATACCTCTTCTTGCTGGAACTGCAATTACTGATGTGTAAAAAGAAATAATATCTACTATATTTTCACTAGCCTCAATTGATTTATTGATTAACTGGCTTTTGCAATCTACTTGTTTCTCTGGGCATCTATTTTTAGGGAAAAAAACTGTAGTTATACCTATATCCTCATGTAAAGCTGAAACAACTTGATGTTTAATTGAACCTTTACTTGCTTTCCAGCCAAATCTTCCAACTACCTCTTTTTTTATTGTTGGATCGTATATAAAGTTAGGTCTACCAGAAATGCCATCTTCATCTTTATCAAAGGGATCAGACCATTCAAGTATTGATTTTTCAGGTATTGTTTCAATAAGCCCCATACCAATTATTTGAGTTGCAACTCTTCCATGTATTTTATTTTTTATTTGGCCGTAATTATATTTTTCAATAATAAAATTTGGTTTGAATAATTTATAGGGTATTCCATCAGAAAAATTACCTTTAATTATTTCATAGTTAATAATTATATCTCCTTCCTCTTTAACATTTGTAATTGCCTTAGTATCAATCTTATTTCCATAGTTAATTTCATCTTTAAAATAATTATTTATAAATATTGATAATCCACCGATTCCCTTTTTATTTATATCTGGAGGTAAGCTCCTTCCGTCTTTAATATGACAACTTATGCAACTTGATTGAGTAAAAGTTGGTCCTAGACCATAAAATTTCTGATTAGGATTGCTATTCCAATCTACTTTAAATAGTTTGTTCCCTTCAGTAAAAACCTGTCTAAATTTAAGTGGTAAATTCTTTGCGGGTTTTGAAAATGCATTAGTAGTGATATCTTTCCTCGTAGTTTCTCCTCCTGATAAGCTTGAATACTTATTTGCTTGTTGAGCAATAGAACTTAAATTCATAAAAAATATAATTAATATGGAAAAAAAATATTTGATAAGTGTGTTAATAATTTTCTTATACATAATAAATTAAAAATAATGTTAAAATAGTTATTGTATATATTGCTGGAATAAGTTAGAAAATCAAAGAAAAAATCTATTAAATGATTTATTGATTTTCAAGATATAAATAATGAAAGAAAAATTAAAATTAAAAATTGTTCTAGCTAAACCAAGAGGTTTCTGTGCCGGTGTAGAAAGAGCTATAGAAATTGTTGAAAAAGCACTAATTCAATACGGACCTCCAGTATATGTTAGACATGAAATAGTCCACAATAGAAGAGTAATTGAAAATCTAAAATCAAAAGGGGCAGTCTTTGTTGAAAGTTTAGATGAGATTCCTCAAAATTCAGTAACTATTTTTAGTGCTCATGGTGTTTCAAAGTTGGTTGAGGATTCAGCATTAGTTAGGAAATTGCAAGTAATCGATGCAACCTGTCCACTCGTTAAAAAAGTACATATTGAAGGTAGGAGAGCAGTAAAGTCTGAGTCAGAAGTTATCTTAATTGGTCATGAGGGTCATCCAGAAGTTGAGGGGACTATGGGCCAGATTCCTGGTAAAGTCTATTTAGTAAGCTCAAAAGAAGATATAGAATATATTAACCCAAAAAATCAAAAAAAACTTGCTTATATAACTCAAACTACTCTTAGCGTTGATGACACAAGAGAAATTATATCAGCTCTTAAAATCAAGTTTCCCTTAATCAAAGGCCAAGATATTAAAGATATATGTTATGCTACACAAAACAGACAAACAGCTGTGCGTTCACTCGCAGAAAAATCTGATATTGTTCTTGTTATAGGTTCTAAAAATAGTTCAAATTCAAATAGATTAGTTGAAATCGCATCAAGTTGTGGTTCTATTTCATATTTAATTGAAGATTCAAGTTCGGTAGATTTATCTTGGTTTAGGGGTAGAAATACCATAGGTATTACTGCTGGTGCTTCTGCCCCAGAGGAACTTATAGATGAAATAGTTAATTTTCTTCAATCAACTTTTGAAGTAGAGCTATATGAAGATAATTTGATTGAGGAGAATGTTAGTTTTAGGCTACCAAATGTGCTAAATAATACTAAGGAGGAAAAAACTATTAATTAGATTTGATTAAAAATTAAATTTAATTTAGAAATAATATATTATGCCTAAAAAACTTTTAGATAACGTAAATCTCCCAGAAGATATAAGAAAACTAGATAATAATCTTTTGCCTCAATTAGTACAGGAATTAAGAGAGGAAACAATAAATATAGTTTCAAATACAGGTGGTCACCTTGGCGCTGGGTTAGGAGTTATAGAGCTTACTATAGCCTTGCATTATGTTTTTGACACGCCAAAGGATAAAATTATTTGGGATGTAGGTCATCAAACATACCCTCACAAGATTATTACTGGTAGAAAAAAATTAATCAATACCCTTCGTCAAGGAGGTGGGTTATCAGGATTTACAAATCGACAAGAAAGTAAATATGATCCTTTTGGAGCTGCTCATAGTTCTACTTCTATATCAGCTGCTCTTGGGTTCGCAGTAGCAAGAGATAAGTCAAAACAAAATCATAACGTAGTAGCTGTTATTGGTGATGGAGCTATGAGTGCTGGAATGGCATACGAAGCAATGAATAATGCCGGCGCTTTGAAAAGCAGGGTAATTGTTGTGCTTAATGATAATGATATGTCTATTGCTCCTCCTGTTGGAGCGATGAGTTCATACTTAGCTAGATTGATATCTGCCAAGCCATACAGATCTGTCAGACACTTAGGAAGGGAACTAGCAAAAAAACTTCCAGAAAGAATTAGTAAAGCAGCAAAAAAAGCAGAGGAATATGCCAGAGTAATGCTAACCGGTGGAACGCTTTTTGAAGAGTTAGGTTTTTATTATGTAGGTCCAGTAGATGGTCATAATTTAGACCATTTAATTCCAATTTTAAAAAATGTAAAAAATTCAGTTAATGATGGCCCCATACTTGTTCATGTTGTTACTAAAAAAGGTAAAGGTTACCCTCCAGCAGAAAAAGCTACTGATAAATTTCATGGTGTATCAAAATTTGATATTGTTACAGGAAAGCAAAACAAATCTTCAAATAAAATTCCAACTTATACAAATATTTTTTCAAGAGCATTAACCAGACATGCTGCTGAAGATGATAAAATTATTGCTGTGACCGCTGCTATGCCCTCAGGAACTGGGCTCAATTTTTTTGGAGAAAAATTTCCTGATAGACTTTTTGATGTAGGAATTGCTGAACAACATGCAGTTACTTTTTCTGCAGGTCTTGCAGCAGAGGGTTATAAACCATTTACTGCAATCTATTCAACATTTCTTCAAAGGGCGTATGATCAAATAATTCATGATGTAGCTATTCAATCTCTACCGGTTCGATTTGCTATTGATAGAGCCGGTATGGTGGGTGCTGATGGAGTAACACATCAGGGGTCTTTTGATATTGCCTACCTTGGATGCATTCCAAATTTTGTATTGATGTCACCATCTGATGAGATAGAACTAATGCATATGATTGCAACTGCTCTATCAATAGAAGATAGACCATCAGCATTTAGATATCCAAGAGGTGAAGCATTAGGTCTAGAACTACCTGAATTTGGTGAGCCTCTCAAAATTGGTAAAGGGAAAATTATTAAAGAAGGTTCAAATATTGCAATTGTCTCATATGGTACTCGTTTAAACGATGTAATAATTGCCGAACAAGAATTATTATCTTATGGAATATCTTCAACTATTGTTGACGCTAGATTCGCTAAACCAATAGATGGAAGTCTAATTGATAATTTAGTTAAAAATCACGAAGCTCTTATTACAATTGAGGAAGGATCAATTGGTGGTTTTTCAACTCAGGTAATCAGTCATATTATGAAGAAAAATCTTTTTTCAAAAAACTTTAAATTTAAATCATTATTTTACCCTGACTTATTTATTGATCATGATACAACTGAAAATCAAAATAAATTAGCTAAAGTAACATCTATGGATATCGTTAGTGAATGTTTGAATTTGATTCGTTCAGGAGAAAAACTTATAGCAAAGCAAACAGCATAGTTTTATTAATATAATTTTTTTATATAAAACAAAAATATTCCGCCTATAAACCCTCCTATGTGAACTACCCAAGCTATTTCTGAAGAGTTAATTGAAGGAAATATATCTATTAAACTAAATATATAGAAAATTAGAATTAAAATAATTAATGTTTGAATAATTTTAAAATTTGAATTTTTATTTTTTATTAATTTTTCAATCAAATAAAAACTAAATAAACCACATATTCCACCTGAGGATCCTATTACGGGAGAGTATGAATTTTGAAAAATTAAATAATGTGAAAAAACACCAATAATTGATGAGAAAAGAAAAATATATAATAAATTTAATATACCAAATTTTTTTTCAATAATACTTCCAAATGCTGAAAGCATACAAAGGTTAATAATTAGATGTGTAAAATTCCCATGCAGAAGTATATAGGTTACTGGTGAATAAATTTGATAAAACCTAAGAGTACTGAAATCAGAATAAATAGCCGGAATAAAACTAAAATTAATTAAAAAATCTATCTTATTTTGCCCACTCAAAATCTGCATATATAAATAAATACCAATCAAGAACAATAGACAAATTAGAGTTCCAAGGGGAATATTCAGGGGTTTTTCTTTAGTTTTAGTGCTAGAGTTTTTAATAATCATTTGCAAAAATCAAAAAAAGTTTATTTTTATTCAAAAAACTTATCTAAATACTTGAAATATTGAAAGAAGTTTAATATATGACCAGAATAGTCTAGATTTAGAAAAGTATATATTTATGTTAAAATTAAACAAAATGAGCGATTATGCTGCCGTAGTGATCAATTTCATGGATAAATCCAAGTACAATCGTCTAAGTACTGAACAAGTATCGCAATCTACTGGTCTCCCTAATCCAACTGTAAGCAAAATATTACATAAATTAACTAGTGAAGGAATAATTTCCTCCCTAAGAGGTAGGTCTGGTGGTTATATGTTAAATCGTGATATATCCGATATTTCTATTCTTGAGCTTTTAGAAATATTTGAAGGCCCAATTGTTCTTACAGATTGTTTAGATGAAAATGGAGAAGAATGTGTCTTCTTATCTAATTGTTCTATTGCAGGAAAATGGGAAGTTGTCTCATCAGCAATTAGAGTAATTTTAGAAAAACTCACATTAAAGGAATTATTTGACCCAAAAATTAGTAAGGAACTTATTTATAACAATATAAACGACAAAAAAACTAAGATTTATAAAATATCAGAAAAAAGAAATAATTTATGAAAAATAATTCAGATAAAAATAAAATTATAGAAGCTGTTTCATCAGAGAAATATAAATATGGATTCTCAACAGATCTAAAATCAGAAAGACCTGATAAAGGAATCAACGAAGAAATAATTAAATATATTTCAAAAAAAAATAGCGAACCTAAGTGGCTTTTAGATTGGAGATTAAAAGCCTTTAGTTATTGGAAAAAAGAATTTGAGTCAAAAATGGAACCCGCTTGGGCAAAATTATCTTTTAATGCTATAGACTATCAGGATGCATATTATTATTCAGCTCCAAAAGGTATTGATGAATCACCTAAAAGTCTAGACGATGTCGATCCAAAGCTTTTAGAGACATATGAAAAATTAGGAATTCCTCTAAAAGAACAAAAAATTTTAGCTGGCGTAGCTGTTGATGCGGTTTTTGATAGTGTTTCTGTAGCTACTACTTTTAAAGATGAATTAAAGAAACATGGAATAATTTTTTGTTCTTTTTCAGAAGCTGTGAAAAAGTATCCAGAGATGATTCAAAAATATCTTGGAAGTGTTGTTCCAGTATCTGATAACTTTTTTGCAACTTTAAATTCAGCAACTTTTACTGATGGTTCATTTGTTTACATTCCAGAAGGTGTAAGGTGCCCAATGGAATTATCTACTTATTTTAGAATAAATTCTGCGGAAACTGGTCAGTTTGAAAGAACCTTGATTATTGCTGATAAGGGTAGTTATGTCAGTTATCTTGAGGGGTGTACTGCTCCAATGAGAGATGAAAATCAACTTCATGCGGCTGTCGTTGAACTTATTGCCCTAGATGATGCTGAAATAAAATACTCAACTGTTCAAAATTGGTATCCAGGTGACGAAAATGGTAAAGGTGGAATTTACAATTTTGTTACTAAAAGAGGAGCATGTAAGGGAAATAACTCAAAGATTTCTTGGACACAGGTTGAAACTGGTTCTGCGGTAACATGGAAATATCCTAGTTGTTTGTTACAAGGAGATAATTCAATCGGTGAATTTTACTCAATAGCAATTACCAATAATTATCAACAGGCAGATACGGGAACTAAAATGATTCATTTGGGAAAAAATACAAAGAGTAGAATAATTTCTAAAGGTATATCTGCAGGGAAAGCTCAAAACACCTATCGTGGTCTTGTTAAAATTATGAAAAATGCAGATAATTCTAGAAATTATACACAATGTGACTCACTTTTAATTGGTGATAAATGTGGAGCCCACACTGTACCATATATAGAAAACAAAAATTTCAAATCTAAAATAGAACATGAAGCTACAACAAGTAAAATAAGTGATGAACAACTATTTTATTGTAGACAAAGAGGAATTTCAGAGGAAGATGCTGTAGCTTTAATTGTAAATGGTTTTTGTAAACAAGTTCTTCAGGAGCTTCCAATGGAATTTGCTCTAGAGGCTCAACAACTAGTTGGTATAAGTCTGGAGGGTAGCGTTGGATAGTATTAATAATTATAGATTAGAAATTAAAGATCTTGTTGTCAAAGTTGAAGATAAATTAATTTTAAATGGTTTAACCCTCTCTATGAATAAAGGAGAAACTCATGCTATAATGGGGCCAAATGGTTCAGGTAAAAGTACACTTTCTAATATTCTAGCTGGTAAGAGTGGCTATGATGTTGTTTCTGGTTCTATAAACTTTTGTGGTAATGATCTTTTGTTAATGAGCCCTGAGGAACGTGCAGTTCTAGGGGTTTTTCTTTCGTTTCAATACCCCCTTGAAATACCGGGAATCACAATTATTAATTTTTTAAAGACAGCATATAATTCTTTGCTCAAAGCTAGAGGTAAGGACGAAATAAGTGCATCAGATTTTCTGAAATTGATAAGAGATAAACAGAGAATTCTTGAGATTAGTGATGAAATGACAAGAAGAAATTTGAACGTTTCATTTTCTGGGGGTGAGAAGAAAAGAATGGAAATGTTGCAGATGCTTCTTCTAGATCCATATTTAACTATACTAGATGAAACTGATTCTGGATTGGATGTGGATGCTCTTAAATCTGTATCAAATGCTATCAACCTTCTTAGAAGTAAGAATAAATTTATTTTGGTAATTACTCATTATCAAAGGTTACTAAATTACGTTATCCCCGATTATGTTCATATTTTATATAAAGGGAAAATTATAAAAACTGGAAATAAGCAATTAGCTTTAGACATAGAAAAAAATGGTTATTCAGGAATTACAGAGGCTGCATGATAAAAAGCTCTAACTATCATACATCTTTCAGTTTTTTAGATAGTTTTGATTTTAAACTTTTCGATAAAGTTTTATTTGATCAGGAATTTTTGCAAAAAGAGAGAATAAAATCTCTAGAATATTTTAGGGAAAACAGTTTACCAACACCTAAAGTAGAAGAATGGAAATACTTTGATTTAGGAAAAATATCTAAATTAGATTTTTCTCAATCTAGAAAAATAAAAAAAGAGGACAAAAATTTATTAATTAATGACTTGCCAAACTATGGTCCAAGAGTAGTAATTATCAATGGAGAATTTTGTTCTAATTATAGTAATATTAGTTCATTACATGGAAAAGTAGATTTTCACAACTTCCTGAGTTCAGATATGCCTATAAAACAGGTTAATTTAAATTATATTAAAGAATCGCTTTCTTCAAATACTGATAGCCTAAAATCAATCAATTTAGCATTTGCAAAAGATATTTTTGTACTTGTAATTAAAGAAGGCTGCATTCTAGAACAACCTATAGAGTTTATAAATATATCAAAATCCTCTGGTGATAATGTATGTGTGAATCCAAGGTTAATAATTATCTCAGAAGAAAAATCTGAATCGACAGTAATTGAAACTTGTATTAGTTACTCTAAAAATTATTTATGGTCAAATCACGTTACAGATATAGTTTTACAAAAAAATTCTAAGCTTAAGCATTGTAAGTTTCAAAATGAAGGATTAAAAACATTTCATACGTCAAAAACGAAAATAAAACAATTAACTGCAAGTGAATATAATTATTACTTATTTAATAATGGATCGCTTCAATCAAGAAATGAAATCAATAGCGAGCTCCAAGGAAGCAATAGTGTTTGTGATATATCAGGTTGTTATTTTATATCAGAAGATCAACATTCAGATATATTGGTTGATGTACAGCATTTAGCATCAAGTTGTGAAAGTAATCAGAAGTTTTATGGAGCAGCTGATTGTAATGCTAAAGGTGTCTTTCAGGGGAAAATTCATGTTGGTGAAGGTACATTGAATTCAAAGGCAGATCAAATTAGTCGTGGAATCATTTTATCTAATGATTCTCAAATTTTTGCAAAACCAGAGTTAAATATATTAGCGGAAGATGTTAAATGCACGCATGGTGTAAGTATTGGCGAGTTAGATGAAGAGGCAATTTTTTATTTGAGATCGAGAGGTATTCCCGAAAAGGAGGCCAAGGAAATGCTTATTTATAGTTTTATACTTGATACACTTAATGAGTTTAATAGTAAAAATATAGTAAAGATCTTTTCTGAATTAATTGAACGAGAAATATCGAAAAAATTTGTATTAAGTTAGGTAGTAATATGCGATCACATAACACATATAGAAATGATTTTCCCATATTCAATCAAGATTCAAATTCTAGATTAGTGTTTCTTGATAGTGCTGCAAGTTCACAGAAACCACTTTCTGTTATTGAATCTATGAATAAATGTTATAAAAGTGATTATGCAAATATACATAGAGGTTTATATGATTTAAGCGAAAACTTAACTAACAAATATGAAGGTGTTAGAAAAAAAATTGCTAATTTTATAAATGCAAGTAATGAAAAAGAAGTTGTATTTACAAGGGGGGCTACTGAAGGAATTAATTTAGTTGCTAATAGTTGGGGTATGGAAAATATAAACGAAGGTGACGAGATTCTTCTTTCATCACTAGAGCATCATTCAAATATTGTTCCTTGGCAAATGGTCGCAAAAAATAGAGGAGCTAAAATTAAAGTTATTCCTATCAATAATAATGGTGATTTAGAATTAAGTGCAATTGATAATTTATTAAATAAAAAAACAAAAATTGTAGCAATAACACAAGCTAGCAATGCTATAGGGACAATACCTGACCTAAGACCAATAATTGATAAAGCACGTAAAAATAATTCTAAAGTTTTAATTGATGGATGCCAAGCAATTGTTCATATGCAGGTTGATGTAAATGATTTAGATTGTGATTTTTATGTATTTTCTGGTCATAAAATGTATGGACCAAGTGGTATAGGCGTTTTATATACAAAAGAAGAAATTCTTGAAAAAATGAATCCTTATCAAGGTGGAGGTGAAATGATTGATCAAGTTTCATTTGAGAGCACAACTTATGCACCTATTCCAATTAAATTTGAAGCAGGAACTCCAAATATCGTTGGTACAATAGGGTTAGGTTCAGCAATAGATTATATAGAAAAAATTGGTTATAATAATATTTTAGAGCATGAAAATATTCTCTATTCCTATGCATACGAAAAATTTTCACAAAATAATAATATTGAAATTTATGGAAAATCTAAGCTAAAGACTAGTTTAATATCATTTATCTTAAAAGGTATTCACCCCCACGATACTGGAATGTTTTTAAATTCTATGGGAATAGCAGTACGTGTTGGTCATCATTGTGCTCAGCCATTAATGAATTTCTTCAGAATTTCTGGAACTGTTAGAGCTTCTTTTGCTATTTATAATACGATAGAAGATATTGATTGTTTATATGATGGTGTTTGTAGTATTATTAAAAGATATAATGCATGAATATTAATAAGGTTTTATAATGGTAGACCCAATAATTTATTCAGACAAATCTACTATGCAGGATGAGAATTCATTAAATGATGAAATTGTTTATGCTTTGAAGTCAGTCAAAGATCCAGAAATACCTGTAGATATATACGAACTTGGGTTAATTTACGATGTAAAAGTTAATAATAGTCATATTGATGTTAAGATGACTCTGACAGCTCCAGGTTGTCCTGTGGCTGGAACTCTCCCGAGGATGGTAGAATTAGCTTTATTGACAGTAGATGGAATTAGTACAGCTAAAGTAGAAATTGTATGGGAACCCCCTTGGAATTCTTCTATGATGTCAGAAGAAGCAAGGTTAGATTTGGGAATGGAGTAGTTAGTTGGATAGCTCACTAGATATTTTAAAGATCACGAAAAAAGCATTGGAGAGGTTTAATTCTATTTTAAATTCCCAAGGAAATGTCTCAAAAGGTTTTAGGATAGGTGTAAAACAAATGGGTTGCTCTGATATGAGTTACACTATGGATTTTTTAGAAGAAGTAAAATCTGACGATATAATTATTAAACAAAGTCAACCTATAATTGTGTTAGATAAAAATGCAAAACCATATATTGAGGGTACCGAATTAGATTGGCTTGAGCAAAAATTAGAGAGTAAATTTGTTTTTAATAATCCAAATGTTGTAGGGCAGTGTGGGTGTGGTGAATCCTTTAGGATTAAAGAAAAAGATTAATTCGTTCTTTAACTATATTATATAACTTTAAACGCAATGAGTATTTTTTTACTTAAAAGATTTTTTACGTTTATAGTAACCCTGCTTGGTGCTTCATTACTAACTTTTCTTTCCCTAGAAATCTTGCCTGGAGATCCAGCAAGGGTTATTTTAGGAATTGATGCTCCACAAAGTGCTGTAGATGCTTTAAGACTGCAATTGGGTTTAGATAGACCAATGGTTGATAGGTATTTCGACTGGTTAGCTCACTTACTTACAGGAAGATTTGGTGTAAGTTATACTTATAATGTGCCCGTGATGGATTTAATTAAACACCGCATTGGTATTACATTTCCGTTAGCTATACTTTCAATGCTATTATCTGTGTTAGTAGCTTTAATATTAGGCATATATGCTGCATCTAGGCATAATAAAATTGGTGATGTATCAGTTATGGGTCTTAGTCAATTAGGAATTTCCATTCCAAATTTTTGGCTAGCACTTTTACTAATTTTATTTTTTGCAGTCAATTTAGGATGGTTTTCATCTGGAGGTTTCGTAGGCTGGGATAAAGGTTTTATTAAATCAATTCAGTCATTAATTCTTCCAGCAATATCTCTGGCTACAGTCCAAGGAGCTATACTTGCAAGGTTTACCAGATCAGCAGTATTAGAAACAATGAGAGAAGACTATGTTAGAACAGCAAGAGCAAAGGGATTAACGCGTCGTGGAACTCTTTGGAAACATGTGCTTAGAAACGCAATGATTCCTGTTATAACAATAATGGGACTACAATTTGCTAACCTTTTAGCAGGAACAATAATTGTTGAAGAAGTATTTGCTATTCCAGGCCTTGGAAGATTAATTCTTCAAGCCATTAGCAATCGAGATATAACTGTTGTAAGAGATGTTGTAATTTTACTTGCTGCATTAGTTGTGTTTATTAATTTTGTTGTTGATGTCTTATATGCAGTAATTGATCCAAGGCTAAAACCTCAAGATGTTTAATAAAAAAAATATAGAATTTTTAAAAAGAGCTATCAAACATAGGTCTTTTATAGTAGGAGGGTCAATGACTTTGTTACTTATTTTTTGTGCGTTTATCTCTTTATTTTGGACTCCTTGGGACCCAATTAAACAAAACCTTCTAATTAGGCATAGTCCACCAAGTTGGGAGCATCTTCTGGGTACAGATCAGTTTGGAAGAGATATTTTTTCCGTAATAATGGCTGGATCACAAAATTCAATTTCAGTTGGTTTAGTCTCTGTATCAATAGGTATTATTTTTGGTGTTTCAATTGGTTTATTAGCTTCTACAAAAAGAGGTTGGGTTGAAGAACTAATTATGAGACTTTGTGATTTTATGTATGCTTTTCCGGCAATTTTGCTTGCTATTATGTTAGTAGCAACAATTGGTCAAGGTTCAATTAATGCAATGGTTGCTATAGGAATTTTTTCTATTCCTGTTTTTGCCAGATTAACTAGAGGTGCGGCAAACGCAATTTGGGCAAGAGAATATATTCTTGCTTCAAGATCTGCTGGTAAAGGTTTATTTAGAATAACAATTGAACATGTTCTACCAAATATTCTGTCTGTTATTATTGTTCAAGCTACCATCCAATTTGCTTTAGCAATTCTAGCTGAGGCTGCACTTAGCTTTCTTGGGCTAGGAGCCCAGCCCCCTACCCCTTCTTGGGGAAGGATGCTAAGTGAGGCAAGATCAATGATTTATTTAAATCCATGGCTAGCAGTATACCCAGGTATTGCAATAGCTATTTCAGTTCTTGGTTTGAATCTTTTAGGTGATGGTCTTCGAGATTTAGTAGATCCAAGATTAGCAAGAAAAAGGTAGTTTAATGTTAGATATAAAAAATTTAAATATAAATCTAAATACAGTTTATGGAGATGCCACAGCTGTAAGGAATCTATCATTTAAATTAGAGAAAGGAAAAACTCTTGGTATTGTTGGTGAATCTGGTTGTGGTAAGTCATTAACTGCACTAGCAGTAATGGGTTTATTGCCTGAAAATAGTTGGTCAACCGGTGAAATAATTTTTAACAATAAAAATTTATTAAGTTTAAATGAGGATAAATTATGCAAAATTAGAGGTAATAGTATCGGAATGATTTTTCAAGAACCTATGACATCACTCAACCCTCTTCATACTATTGGAAAACAAATTGCTGAGCCAATGATTTTGCATGGTAAAGTTACTAGATCAATGATTAAAAAAGAGGTATTAAATTTATTAGATATGGTAGGCATACCAGATCCTTTAAAAAGAATTTCAAGTTTTCCTCATGAGTTGTCTGGGGGCCAAAGACAAAGGGTAATGATAGCAATGGCATTATCATGTAAGCCAGAAATTTTGATAGCCGATGAGCCAACAACAGCATTAGATGTGACAATCCAAAAACAAATATTAGACTTAATCAAAGATTTAATTGATGAATTTGGTATGTCAATGATTTTAATTAGTCACGATTTAGGCGTAATAGCTAATAATGTTCAGGAAATTATAGTAATGTATGGAGGTGTTTGTGTTGAGAAAGGTTATACAAAAAAACTAATTAACAATATTTCACATCCATATTCTCAAGGTTTGTTTTCAGCTATTCCAACACTCGAAATGCAAGAAGATAGCGAACAGAGGTTGAAAACTATACCAGGATCGGTTCCTGAAATAACTGAGATACCAAAGGGTTGCACATTTCAAGGGAGATGTGAGTATGTTAGTGATATATGTGTAAAAAACTCACCAAATTCAGTAAAAATTTCTGAAGATCATGAAGCTTATTGCTTCAATTTAGATAAATTAAATTAGATTTAGGAATTCTTAATGACAAATAATGAAACTATAGTTGAAGCTAAGAGTTTATCAAAATTTTATAGACTTCCAAAAGAAAGTCTATTTAAAAAACCAGAAGTAATTAAAGCGGTAAATGATGTAAATTTTAAAATAATAAAGGGAAAAAGTTTTGGTGTAGTAGGTGAGTCAGGAAGTGGTAAGTCAACCTTGGCAAGGTGTATTATGGGTCTAGAGAGGCCTACTGCTGGTGAAGTAAAAATTAATAGTGTAGATATTTTTTCTTTAAGTGCAAATGAATTAAGAAATATGCGAAAACAATTTCAAATGGTTTTTCAGGACCCATTTGGATCTTTAAATCCTAGAAAAAAAATTTTAAGTATTATAGCAGAACCCCTTGATGTTCTTGAGAAAGTAAAAAAAAATGATAGAAGATCTAGAGTAATTGATACACTTAAATCAGTAGGGCTAAAGGAGACAGATATTGAAAAATTCCCTCATGAATTTTCTGGTGGACAACGGCAGAGAATAGCTATTGCTAGAGCTCTAATTACAAAACCTAAAATTATTGTGGCTGATGAGCCTGTATCAGCATTAGATGTTTCAGTTCAAGCGCAAGTTTTAAATTTATTACAAGATCTTCAAGATAGTTTTGGTGTTACATATATTTTAATTAGTCATGACCTAGCTGTTGTAAAATTTGTTTGTGACGATGTCATCGTAATGAATGAAGGAAAAATTGTAGAGTCTGGATCTGCTAAAGAAATTTTTACTAATCCAAAACATGAGTATACTAAAACACTTTTAGAGGCAGTCCCTAGATTTTAAATTTGAATAATTTTTTTAGTTTCATAAAATAGAATATTAAATAAATCTCTTTGAGTATGACTTCCTCCGACAAGGTGCCAATATTTTCTACTTTTATTAAAGTAAATATATGCATTTTGAAAATTATTCTCTGCAAAGTTTATCATTGCCTTGCACAAATATACTCCAGATTTCTTCCAAATTTTTTTATCATATTCATTTTTTGAGTAACTTAAACTATCTAATTCATCTAAGAATTTTTTCTTTAAGTCATTATCTCCAATTGTTCCGATAACAAAAGCATAGTGTGTTGCAATGAATGGATCAGAAAGATAAAGATTTCTTTTTATGATTTCACGAGAGACTTTTTCCCATTCTTTTTTAATATTTTCATTTTTTAATTTTAGTCTAATTAATAAAGATATTGCACCTGCTTGATCTTGTGAATAAGTATTATCAGCATTAGGAGAATTCCATAAGTGATTATTAAAGATTTGAAATACTTTATCAATTTTATTAATTCTTAAGTAAAATAGTGCAATATGCCACCAATTATGCGTATAAATAAATGAGTTACAGTTTTTCCAATGATAACTAAAATCCTCTAAAGTGGTAATGCCAGCTTCTGGTTTATTTTCTACTTCAAATATGTGAGCAAGAGTATGATGAGCCCATGGGTCGCTTGGATAAATTTCTATAGCTTTTAGAGCTACTTCTTTTGCTTTATGTATCTGGTTAGATTCTTCTAACGCAAATGAAAGCATACTTAAAGCATACGGATTCTTTTTATTATTATTTACTATTAAGTTTGCAATATCTAACATTTTGCAGTTATCACCAATACTAAAATAAAAAATTTGACCTATTTTTGCAAAAAATAAATCATTTGTATTTTGATAAATTAATTTATCCAAGTAGTTTAAAGCTTTAAAAATTTTTTTATTTAAAAGTTTACTTAAAAAATTATAGTAATTTATATCTCTTTCAGTTGACACACCTGTCTCAATAAGATTTTTAGATTTACTTATATATTTATTTGCTTTTTTAAATCCTTCTAGATTATCCATAAAAATACTTATTAGTGTAGAATGCAGTTGAAATATAAGAAATTCACTATATTTCTCTGATAATTCAAATATTTTATTTGAATTTTTATTATAGTTTAAAAAGTTAGTTTCAAAACTATTTAATGCTTCGAGTATCTCTATATTACTTGTATTAACTTGATTATTAAACTGATCATTTATCATAAATCTATAACTCATCAAGTGGATATATTGGACGGTTAATATTTTTAAAATTTAATACATTATTGTCAGATGTAGTTACTCCTTCCCCATCCAAGGTAAGAGTATATTTTGGTATTTTATCAAATCCTGCTCTATAATGTATTCTTGATTTTAATAAAATAAATTTATGAAACTGAGGCTGAATACCTACAGATGTAAAGACTCCAATGTCCCACGGCTCATGATGATTAGATACAATTACTATTTGAACTTTTCCTGTATCAAGAACTGCAGTATGTCCCATATTTACTTTAATACCCGTATACATAGGCCCATTAACAACCCATTTCCCATCAGTTAGAGTTTTAACTTTTCCTTTTATTTTGAGTGGTTTACCATTTAAATTTATTGATGGCATATCAGTTTTACCACCTAAATTTAATTCAATATGAGAACCAATCCCCTTTTCTTGCATTTGTTTTACTGCGATAGGATCCCAAACAGCTGCTACAATTACATCATCTAATTCTTGTTTAATTATCTCTTCAATGACTACCATTACATCCTGATTTGCTCCTGACCCACAATTATCTGCATGATCTAAAAGTATAACTGGTCCCTCATCTATATTTTTTGCTTTTCTTACAGTCTCTTCCAATGGTTTATGTGTATATATAAAATCTTTTCTTAATTCCCAGGCTTTACTTGAAATTCTATTACAAATTTTTTCTGCACTTTTTATATCATTATCAGTTACTACAACACATGAAGATCCTGCATCAGGAATATCAGCCATGGGAAAGCCACCAAAAATTGTTGATGCAAGAACATTATTTTGTTTCTCAGAATTTAAAACAATTTTGATAAGTTCACTCATAGGCTTATCAGATGTTCCCTGTTTAAGAGTTTGTGATAAGATATTCGTTTTTTTCCATCGCATAACAGGATTACACTTACCTCTAATAAAATTACTAACTATTTTGCCAACTTTTTCTGCAACCTCATACATATCAGTATGTGGGTATGTTTTATAGCCAATTAATGCTGTTGAATTATCTATCATTTTTTGTGTTAAATTACAGTGTAAGTCACATGTAACAGCTATAGGTATATCTGGTTTTATACTTCTTATCCTATATAGAAGTTCTCCCTCTCCATCAAACAAATGTTCTGTAACCATTGCACCATGTAAATCTAAAAGAATACAGTCAACATTTTTTACGGCATCTGTTATCAAATTTGACATATATTCAAATGTCTCATTGGTTACTTTACCAGAAGGCATGGCTTCAGCAGCTAATGGTGTAACTATTTCGCTACCTAAATTATTAGCAATTTTCATGTAAGCAGCTATTGGCATTCTTGTATCTTTAAAAATTTTAGGTATCTCGTCTCCTAAGTGTGCTCCCCACTCCTTAAATCTATTCCAGTCTGTAATTATAGGAGAAAAAGTATTGGTCTCATGCTTCATCATTGCAATTAAAGTTTTCATATTTCCTCACAAAAAGACCCCCACCATTTAGATGGGGGTCAATAGTCATTACATTTCTTTAATTTTTAGTTAGACCAGTTCATTGCTGAAACTTCGTTAATAAAAGCTGGCCAACTTGCCCAAAATCCATTAAGACCTCTCTGAGCTACACCAACCTTTGCCATTTGAAAGAGAAAACCATTAGCTGCGTCCTCTGCTATCTTTCTTTGAGCAGCTTTCAAAAGTCTAGTCTGGTCAGAAGCACTGGTAGACTCTTCAAACTCAGAGTAAATTTTGTCAAAAGCTGCACTCTCATATTGCCAATAGTAAGGTTTTCTTGAGTAATTACCGATATCCATTGGTTCAACATGGGATACTATTGTTAAATCATATTGTTTCTTTTTATATACTTGATCTAACCAAACAGGCCATTCAACGTTTTCAATTTTTGCTGTAATGCCGACTTCGCTTAACATGGCTGCAATAACTTCACCACCGCGTCTTGCATAGCTAGGTGGAGGAAGTTTCAGAGATAATTCAATATTCTCTGCACCTGCCTCTTTAAGAAGTTTTCTAGCTTTATTTTGGTCAAACGGGTACATTCCGGTTAGGTCTACATATGCTGCATTATGTGGTGCAAAATGAGATCCTATTGGTGTACCATGTCCCTCCATAGCTGCATTAATTAATGCTTTTCTATTAATTGCGTGTTGAATAGCTCTTCTTACCCTAACATCAGATAAATATTTGGCCTTATTATTGAACGCTAGGATTGTTTCACCTTCAGTTGTACCTGCAACAGCATTAAATTTTGAATCTTTTTCAAACTTAGAAAACATTTCTGGAGCTGAAAGGTTTGGCATATAGTCTAATTCACCAGTCATTAACGCATTAACCTGCGCGTTTGCATCATTAATAAATCTAAATTTTGCATTTTTAATCTTAATTTTTGATGCATTTCGGTGTCCATCAAAAAGTGTCATTTCAACTGAGTCACCCTTGGTCCACTTAACAAATTTATATGGGCCAGTTCCTATAGGGTTGGTTCCATTATTTTCTGCTGACTTAGCATCAACTATAGCCCCTGTAGATTGAGCTAATTTAAACAAGAATAATGCACTTCTTTTCTTTAATTTAATAACTACCGTATGTTTATCTGGAGTTTGTATTGAATCTATAGCCCTATACATTTTCTTATTTTTATTTTTACTTTCTTCACCAGCAGCTCTATCAAAACTAAACTTAACATCATCTGAGGTAAAATCAGAGCCATCATGGAATTTAACCCCTTTAAGAAGTTTGAATGTATAAGTCAGTCCGTCGTTTGATACTTTCCAACTTGAGGCAAGCATAGGACCTACAACACCTTTTTCACTAATTCGTGTTAGCCCTTCAAAAATATTATACCAAGTTACTTGGCTAATAGCCGCAGCTGCTCCAGCTGTTGGGTCAAGCCCTGGTGCTGGTTCTAGACGCATTCCTATAGTAACTGAATCTTTGGCAAAAGAATTAGTTACAAAAGAGAATAGTGCAATTTGTATTACGGCAAATGCAAGAATAATCTTTCTCATAATTTCCCCCTAAATTAATGGAGGTAGATTATATTTTCTTTCCTCCAATATTTGAAATTTTTAATAATTAGATATTATAATATACCCAATACAAATAAATAAATATTAAAAAGAGAAGAATCAATGGAAAAAGGACAAAACCTTATATCAGGCACCTGGGTAAACTCTAAGTCTGAGGATATTATTCAACTAATTAATCCATCCGATGGGGGTAATTTTGCCTCAATTCCGCGTTCAGGTGCAATAGATATCGATTTAGCTGCAAAATCAGCAAGGAGGGCATTTGATAAACATTGGTCAAAAACCCCAGCTTTTGAGAGAGGTAAATATCTTCAGAAGATAAGCAATAAAATATATGAGTCAATTGATGAACTTGCTATAATTGAGTCAAAAGATACAGGTAAACCTTTAAAGCAGAGCAGGGTTGATGCCCAAGTTGCCGCAAGGTATTTTGAATTTTATGCTGGAGCTGCGGATAAAATTCATGGAGAAGTGATTCCTTCACAACAGGGTATCAATTCATTTACTAAAAGAGAACCGCATGGGGTCACAGGTCATATAATTCCATGGAATTATCCTTTGCAAATGGGTTCAAGAACATTTGCTGCATCATTAGCTGCAGGTAATTGTGTAGTAATAAAACCAGCGGAAGAAGCTTGTCTTTCTGTTTTAAAAATTGCTAATTTTGCCATAGAACTCGGTTTACCACCTGATGTTATAAACATTGTTACAGGTTATGGTGATGAAACAGGAGCCTATTTATGTAAGCACAGAGATATAGATCATGTATGTTTTACTGGTTCTCCGGAAGTAGGTTCTTTAGTTCAACAAAATGTTGCACTTTCAAATAAGAGTTGCACAATGGAATTAGGAGGTAAATCACCCCATATTGTTTTTTCTGATTGCGATTTAGAGAATGCTATGCCAGTGATTCTAAATTCAATTATTCAAAATTCTGGTCAAACATGTTCTGCTGGAAGTAGATTGATTATTGATAAAGATATAAAAGAAAAGTTCTTAAATTTGTTTACAGAAAAATTTTCAAACCTTTTAGTTGGGAGTTCAGATATGGATTTAGATATGGGCCCCCTTATTAGTGAAACACAAAAAAATCGTGTGTTGAGTTTTTATGATAAGGCAAAAAAAGATAGTATCCCTATTCTAGCCTCAGGATCTATTTCAGAACAAGTTTCAAAAAATGGCTTTTATGTAAATCCATTATTACTCGGTCCTGTACCAGTTAATAGTACACTAGCTACAGATGAAATTTTTGGTCCTTATCTTTGTGTTATTCCTTTTTCAAATGAAGATGAAGCTGTATCAATAGCAAATGGAACTGATTATGGTTTAACTGCAGGAATATGGACTAAAGATGGATCCCGACAAATGAGAGTTGCAAACTCTTTAAAATGTGGTCAGGTTTTTATTAATTGTTATGGAGCCGGTGGGGGTGTAGAAATTCCTTTCGGTGGTATGAAAAAATCAGGTTTTGGAAGAGAAAAAGGTATGGAAGGCTTGAGAGAGTTAACAGTATGTAAGACAATAGTTCAGAAATTTAATTAAAATAGGTTGGTTATAAATGAAATTAAAAAATAAAGTATCAATTATTACAGGGGCAGCGTCTGGATTTGGTAAAGGTATAGCTGAATTATTTGCAAAAGAGGGGTCTAAAGTAATTATAGCTGACATAAATGAAATTTCTGGGCGTAAAGTTGCAGACCAAATAAATAATTTGGGTGGAATAGCAGAGTATATAAAAACCGATGTATCTAAAAAAGAGTCAATGAAAAATTTAATTGATTGTACCAGTGATATATTTGGATGTCTTGATATTTTAGTCAGTAATGCTGGTTGGTCATATACTAATAAACCTTCTACAGAAGTTACTGAAAAGGAATTAGACAAACTTTATAATATAAATGTAAAGTCTCTTTTTTTTGGAACAGTCTTTGCAGTTGATTTGATGAAAAAGAATAGTAAAGGTGGCGTGCTAATTAATATAGCGTCAACAGCAGCTGTTAGGCCCAGACCAAATTTAACTTGGTATAATGCAACCAAAGGAGCAGCTGTGACTATTACGAAATCTCTAGCTATTGAGTTGGCGGGTGATGGGATAAGGGTATGTGCAATTAACCCTGTAATAGGAGAAACTGGGATGCTTGAAACATTTATGGGGATGCCTGATACACCAAAAAATAGAGAAAAATTTATGCAAACTATACCCCTAGGAAGGTTTAGTAAGCCAAGTGATATTGCTAATGCTGCTTTGTTTTTAGCTAATGATGATTCAAATTTTATAACTGGTGTATGTTTAGAAGTTGATGGTGGAAGGTGCGTCTAAAACTATTTTTCAAATTTATCAAACTCTAATTTAGCTTTAGTAAAATATTTTTTAAATTTATTAATATCCTTAACTTCGGAATTTACATAACTCTTACTTTTTTCAATATAACAAATATGAGAAGTTAATCCATTTCCTTTACTCCAATGATGTAATGAGAATGCTGATGGTTCATTGTTGATATGTAAAAATTTATTTCCCTTTATATCTAATTCAATTTGGTGTGCAGTGCTTGGAGCTATATGTCCAAATGTTCCAGCCCATTTTTTTTGTATTGATCTGTGAACATGCCCTGCAAGAATAGCTTCGATATTTGTATAACTTTCAATTATTTGTTTTAATTTTTTTCTACCTTTTAATCCAATAGCATCCATCCACCAAATCCCACTATCAAATGGTGGATGATGAAGGAAAATAATAATTGGCTTATCTTTATTTTGAAATAATATTTCTTTTAGCCATTTTATTCTTTCTTCACATACTTCACCCTCAGGTTTTCCTTCTACTAGAGTGTCTATAAAAATTAAGAATACTGGTAAATTATTTTTAGTATAGCAAAAAAATTTATTATTATATAAATATTTTTGATTAGAAAATATCTTAATCAGGTTTTCTCTTTTATCGTGGTTACCTGGTATCATAAGAACTTTAGGAATAGATTTAGAAATAATTTTTTGGAGAACCTTATATTCGCTTATATATCCATTATCTGTTAGGTCTCCCGTAGCAACTACTAAATCAATTTTGGGTTCAAAACTATTTATCTTATTAATGGTCTTTTCAAGCTGTATATTATTTAAATTATTTTGACTTTCATTATTAACAATATGCATATCTGATATTTGAGCGATAAAAAATTCATTTTTCATAATTAGATCTTTTTGTATAAAATAAATTATTTTGGTTAGTGCAAGGAATAATGATATAACCTTTAAAGTGTATATATTATATTATTCTAGAGGAAAAAGATATTTAATTTATATTATTATTGAGAACAAAATATTTTTACTTTAAGATATGATTGTTATTTAATTAAAGGTGGAACTTATGAAACTTTATGAAGCAAATATATCAAATACTTCTCTAAAATATTTTAAAATAGGGAAGGGTAAGCCTTTAGTATATATTCCTTCTTTTGAAGGTTTTTTGCATACACATAGTATAAAAGAACTTTCTAAATCTTTTGAAATATTTATTCCTCTAATTCCAGGTATATTTAATACGCCAAAAATTGATGGCTATGATTCAATTGAGGATCTCTCAGATTTATTTATAGAGTTTATAGAGCAAATAGAATATGAAAAAGTTGATTTAATTGGTTATTCACTAGGTGGGTATTTAGCTTCATGGATTGCAGTAAAAAAATCAGATATTATTGATCAATTAGTTTTGATATCACCTTTAGGTTTTAATTTGAATGATAAAAGAATAGAATTAGATAAACAAAGTTTTGAAAAATTAGTATATAAATACTCAGACGGTTTTGAAGCTTTAAAAAATAACGAAAATATTGTTACACAAAGTCATCTAGATCTTTATAAGTACCAAAAATTAGATGAAAAACTCTTAGAACAATTATCTTCTCTAAAAAATCTCACTTTAATTCTTATTGGTAATGATGACCCGATTGTTCCATCAATTTCTGGACAAATGATTAAAGAGAAAATAGAACATTCCTATTTTATTTATGTCTATGACTCTGGCCATGGTATAGAAATTGATCAACCAGATAGAGTTGCAAACTTATTGTCTGATTTTTTAATGAGGGGTCAAGCATTTATAGTGAACTGGGGCGGAAGAGATGAGACTGAAGCACCAACCAGAGAAATGGCAAATTAAATTATTAGGTATAAGTAAAAAAGTTGACTGATAGCGAATATCCAAATCTCTTTTCAAATTTTGAGTTAGCTGGAAATACTCTTAAAAATAGAATAATTCACTCAGCTATGTCGACAAGATTTGCAAAGAATGGTGATGTGACTGAAGAGCTAATAAATTATCATAGAAGTCGAGCACAAGGTGGTGCGGCAATACTAATTGCAGAGCCTTTAGCCATGAGAAGAGATCAAGCCTCTAACACTAGAGTTAGAGTATTTGATCAAAATAATTTAGATAAATTAAAAGTGTGGTCAGAATCAATTAGAAAACATGACTCGTATTTGCTAACTCAAATTCAAGAGCCAGGTCGAGGTCATCATAAGTCTGGTAGAAAAATTAAAGCGATTGGTCCCTCCTCACTTCCTGACGATTTAAGTTGGACAGTCCCAGAGGCTTTGGAAAAAGATGCAATTTATCAAATGATTGATGATTTTATTTTATCTTCAAAGAAATTAATGTCTGCTGGTTTTAGTGGTGTAGAAATTTCAGCAGGTCATGGGCATATTTTTCATCAATTTTTATCACCCTGGTCAAATCATAGAAATGATGATTTTGGAGGAAACATTGAAAATAGAGTCAAAATTTTGATAGATCTTATTTCAGGTATAAGATCAGCCTGTTCTAAAAATTTTATTATTGGTCTTAGATTGCCTGGGGATGATTTTGTTGAGGGTGGCATTGATGAAACTGAGTCCTCTCTTATAACTGACTTAATTTCTTTAAAAACAAAAGTTGATTTTTTTTGTTGGGTTCAAGGTGGGCATCATAGATCTCTAGAAATGCATTTACCAGATATGCATTTTCCAAGGGGTACTTATCTACCATTAATAAAAAGATTAAAAAATAGTACAAATGGGGTTCCTGTTGCAGCAGTTGGAAGGATATTAGAGCCAGTTCAAGCAGAAACTTTAATTTCAGATGGTATTGCTGAGTTAGTAATGTTAGGTCGCACATTAGTAACTGATGCTGCATGGGGCTTAAAATCATTACAAAACCGGGATAACGATATTAGGAAATGTGTTTCGTGTAATAATTGTTGGGGTGTCATTAATCAAGATCAACCTTTGCAATGTGATAATAATCCGAGGGTTGGTTTTGAGAATGAAATCGATTGGCTTCCTGAAAAGTCAATAAAAAAGAAGAAAGTTGTTATCGTTGGAGGAGGTATATCAGGGTTAGAGGCAGCTTGGGTTTCTGCTGCCAAAGGCCATGATGTAACTCTATTTTCTTCCTCTGACGAATTAGGAGGTAAATGTAAATTAAATGCAACTATTCCAGGTTGTGAGACATTAAGTTCAATTTATGATTACCAAAAAGTAATGATCTCAAAATTTAATGTTGATATAAGATTGAATTGGTTTGCTACCTCAAAAGATGTTCTAGATTTAAAACCAGAAGAAATTATTATTGCCACAGGTGGTAAAATGTTGTGGCCTTCATCATTGCCTGAACAATACAAAAATGATGGAATTATTCTAGATTTAAGAGATGTAACTTCAAACTTTCTTTCAGTAAAATCAAGAGTTGGAGGAAATCTGGTTATTTATGATGCTGATGGAATGGATGGTACATATTCTGCAGCAGAATACCTTAATTCTTTTTTTGATAAAGTTTTTATTATTACTGAAAGGGAATTAATTGGAAGAGATGAACCTGTTGTTAGAACACAGAGTATTTTAAGAAGGGTATATAATGCAGGTATTGAAATAATTTCTTTATCTATTCCATCAAAAAAATCAAACTTTGAGAATGGTTTATTTGTATATAAAAATGTAATTACAAATAAAGAAGATATAATTGAAGATGTTAGTTTATTTACTTATTCAACTCAAAGAGAGCCGGATCAGTTATTATATAAAAAATTAAAAAACCATATCAAAAATATTTATCTAATTGGGGATGCTTGTATCCCAAGGTCAACTATGATAAGTGTTCAGCAGGGTCATTATTTAGCTAATACATTATAAAAGAGTTGTTAATGGGAAGATTAATTGATGGTAAGTGGTATTCGGGAGATGTTAATACCAGTGGAACCAAGGGTGATTATAAAAGAGTACCCAGAACATTTTTAAATTTTATTGATAAAGAGGGTATGTTTTCTCCTGAATTAAATAGGTATCATTTATATGTAAGTTATGCCTGTCCATGGGCGCATAGAACTTTAATTATGAGAAAGCTGAAAAGCTTAGAAGATTTTATTTCTGTGAGTGTAGTAAGCCCAGAGATGATGGAAGAAGGTTGGAAATTTGATGATAAAATTAGTGGATCAACTGTTGATCATTTATACAATTGTAAAAATTTATCTGAAATTTATCAGAAAGCAGATAATAATATATCAACTACAGTTACTGTACCCATTTTATGGGATAAGAAAAACGAAACAATTGTAAATAACGAATCTTCTCAAATAATTAGAATATTTAATTCTGCTTTTAATCATTTAACAAATAATAATATTGATTTTTATCCTAAAGATTTAAGATCTGAAATTGATAAAATTAATGAGGAAATCTATCATAATATAAATAATGGTGTTTATAAAACTGGTTTTGCTAAAAATCAGGAATCATATAATGTTGCAGTAAAAAATTTGTTCGAATCACTTGATAAGGTGGAAAGAGTTCTTGAGGGAAGGGATTTTTTAATAGGAAATAATATGACTGAAGCAGATATAAGGCTTTTACCAACTTTAATTCGATTTGATTCTGTTTATTTTATTCACTTTAAATGTAGTATAAGAAGAATTAGTGAATACAAAAATATATCAAGGTATTTAAATAAAAACCTCAGAATAGAAGCAATCAAAAATACAACTAATGAATTTCATATAAAGAGACATTATTATTTCTCTCACAGGATGTTAAATCCTTATGGAATTATTCCGCAAACATCCTATTCATCCTAACTTTATAAAACATTATATATTGTATCAATTATTTTCTTCCCTCTTGGTCCAAGTTCCATTTTATCATGCATGAGATTAGGAGTGTATCCAAAGGCGATATTTGCTTCTAGGTCAGAAAATCCAAATGAACCTCCTGCTCCCCAGTGACCAAAAGATTTTGGGTTTGGACCCATAGGAAAAACTGGACAATTTATTTCGTATCCTAAAGCAAGTTTTATTGGAGAACCAATAATTGGATCATTTCCCTTGCTTTCACATTGAAACTTTATAGCAGTATCTCTAGTTTTTTTACTAATAACTTTGTAGCCGTTATATTGACCATCATTCCTCAACATCTCAAATAAATTTGCTATTGACCTAGCATTACCATGCCCTTGACCAGAACCAACTTCTCCTCCTCGCCAGTTTGAAGAGTTGAAATCTTCATTTTTATCAAAACCTTGCATAGATTTAGCAAAAATTGAGTTTTTATCTTTCATTGGTTCTTCAAGAAATTCTTCACCTGCAGCTTTTCGATACACATTTGCTACTCTTTGTAGTTCATGAGGGAGTAAAGAAAAATTAAAATCAATATTAAGTAAATCAGAAAAATTTTTGCGATTAAATTCTGATAGTCTTAGTCCACTTACCTTTTGTATCAGTCCACCTACTAAATATCCATATGTCATGTTTAAATAGACAGGTTTTTTACAAGGTTCCCAATTAGGTTTTGTATTTTCAATTGCTTCTATCATCAAATCCCAATTGTATAAGTCGCCATAACTTAATTCTTTATCTACATAGGTAATAGCGCAAGTGTGATCAAATAGATTTCTAACAAGTATTTCATTTTTACCAAATTTACCAAAATTTTTCCAATAAGCAGCAACAGGTTTATCTAAGTCTATTTGCTTTCTATCTAATAAAATATGACCCAATGTGGATACCAATGCTTTTGATACTGAAAAGGTTGATACTATGGTATCATGTTGCCAAGGAATTTTATTTTCTTTATTTGCCCATCCCCCCCAAATATCAATTACTTTCTTGCCATCTAAATATAAAGTAATAGCACAACCTTCTTCGTCATTATTAATAAGCAGATCATCAACAACCTCTTTTATAACCCTAAACTTATAATCTACATAACCAGAACAAATAGGTTTTTCCATAAGATTTTTCTTTAAAATAAGTATTGAAATATTATAGTATTATATTTATAATTCTCGTTTTACCTAATTAAATTTAATTTAATAGCAATTATGAAAATTTCAGACAAAGATATTAGTAATTTTAATAAAAATGGCTTCCTTTTTTTTCCTGAACTTTTTTCAAAAAATGAGGTAAGCAAACTTAAATCAGCAGTTAACAGGGTAATAAAAATTCCTGGTGAAAATATTACACCTGAATTTAACAGTGACAAAGTACGTATGATTCATGGAGCTCATGATTATGATACGACTTTTTCTATATTATGTAAACATCCTAGGATAATTGAACCAGCTGAACAATTATTAGATGATAAAATTTATATCCATCAGTCTAGGCTTAATTTTAATTATGGTTTTGGCACAGGAGGTTTTTACTGGCATCAAGATTATGCGACTTGGAAAGAAATTGATGGTTTACCTGAAGCTAGAGCTTTAATGATAGCAATTTTTATAGATGAAGTTACTCCAGTAAACGGTCCTCTAATGTTTATCCCTGGTTCTCATTTATTTGGCGTTCTTGATGATTTTGAACCTATAAAAGACTCTACAGGAAATGTATTAATGAGATTGAGCTCACGAAAGCTATCAGAATTAACTGAAGAAAATGGTATTGAAATTGGGACAGGTCCAGCAGGTTCTGTATTAATAATGCATTGTAACTTAGTTCATGGTTCTACTGAAAATATATCTGCACAAAGTAGAACTCTATTTTATGCTAATGTAAATGCAATAAAAAATAAGCAAACAACATTTGCAAGAGAAAAATTCCATGCTGGTCGGAATTTTGATCCTATTAATTGTACTGAGGATTATTCTCTAGATATGATTTAAGTTAACTTTTTTTTTCCAACTAATATGTAATGCGCGTTAAGATTATCATTTATTTCTTTGAAATCTTTATTTACCAATTCATCGGCATAATCATTAAAAGTAGATGATTTTGGCCAACCTGATTTATGAGCTAGATCTGCTAGATCAATCGAACGCATTTTTGAAATAAATGGTTCAGCATTAAAATGAGTATCCCAATCGGGTATAATTCGGTCTACAGGTTTTAAATCTCTGAATGGCTTTCCTTCATTATGAATCATCATTCCATCATTTTTCAATATTCGATAACATTCTTTAAATATATTTTGAAGAGCTTTTAGAGAGGTTTCATGTAACGTCGCATGTGAAACCACTAAATCAAAAAAATTATTTTTAAAATTTGTTTTTTCTGCATTTTGTTGACTAAAGTGAACTTCAATTGCAAAAGATTCAGCTCTGCTGTGAGCATAGCGAAGCATTGGAGCTGATAAATCAATTCCATAAACTTTTGCATCAGGAAAAGCTTTTGCCCAAGCCAAAGTTGATTGCCCAATTGCACAACCTATTTCTAGGATTCTTTTTGGTTTATAAAATTTGTTTTTTATTTTTACCCAATTAGATACAACTTCACCAAGGGATTCCATTTTGGGCCCAAATAATCCATTAACATTCAAATAAGTAGTTCTTTCATATTCTGCACCAGCGAATATATCATCTTTACATAATTCAGCAAAATAACCTCCTGGTTTAAGGTGGATATCTACATTAATATATCTTGGTATTTCCATATTATTATTAAGTTTAATTGAACCTAATTTATTTTTTTTTGTAATTAGAGATTGTGATCTATTAATTAAATCAGGAAGTTGTTTTTCAACTGTAGGTCCTACAGCCTCACAAGTCCATTCGCGCCCAATTCTCCTAAGGCTACTCCAAATTTTACCTGAAGAGTTATCTAATAATGCTTTTCTTTGGTTGCTCACATCAATCAAATTTACTGAATTTTTTGATACTTTACCATTTGGAAATAAATTTTTAAACTTATTCACATATTCTGTATTTATTTTCCAAATGAATTCCTGAACAAATAGCTCACGAGAAAAATCATCATGATTTGGTATAGCCATCATTAAGTTAGTTGTCTGTTTACCAAGCTTATTTTTTTTCATAACAAATCTTTCTATATATAAAATATAAAATATATATAATAATACAGAAAATTTATATTAAACTAAAAGGTATGAGTATGATAGATTTTTATTGTGTTCCAACCTCAAATGGCCAAAAGATTGCTATACTTTTGTGCGAATTAGGCCTTGAGTTCAACTTAATAAAAGTAAATAGGTTAGCTGGAGAACCTCCAAGTGATGATTATTTAAAAATAAATCCTATTGGAAAATACCCTTCAATAATTGATATTGATAGTAAAAATAAAAAGACTACTGTATTTGAAACTCAGGCAATAGCTCAATATCTAATTGAAAAAACACAATTATTATTACCTAAGAAAATTGAAGAACGAGTTAATTCACATATTTGGGCTAATGCAGTTAGCTCAGGTCTTACACCATTATTAGGGAGTCAGTACTATGTTCAATTTAGATCAAAAACTAATCTTAATGAAATTAATGATTGGTTTTTATTAGAAATAAAAAGATATCTTCAAGCCTTTGACAAACGGTTAGAGACAAACAATTTTTTGGCAGGCGATAATATAAGTTATTGTGATGTAATGGCTTTCCCAATACTATTTGGCTCTGTAAAAAGATTACCTGATGATTTTAATAATTATAATAATATTTCAAGATGGCTTAATTCATTAATTGGTCGCCCTTCGTTTAGGAGAGGCATAGAAATTGCTAAATTTTGACAAGCCTTTTACCTATATTTTCTCCTTTTAGCATTCCAATAAAAGCTTTTGGAGTATTTTCAATTCCATTAATTATATCTTCGTGATATTTAACCTTACCATCATTTATCCAGTTTGATAAAGTTTCTATTCCAGAATCATATTCGTTAGTATAATCGTGAACTACAAACATTGGTTTTTCATATGGCCATGACCAAAACTTCTTATTATCAGGAACAGTATTATACTCTGATATTATTCCAACTAATCTATATCTATATCCAGGATTATGAAGCCTTGCTATTGAATCCATTATTTCTCCTCCTACATTATCATAATGTACATCAACACCATTGGGACAAACTTTTTTTATTTCATTAAATATATTAATATTATTTTTTTTATAATTTATTCCAACATCAAAACCTAATTCCTTTGTGATATATTCAACCTTTTTATCACTACCACATATTCCTACAACATAACTTCCATATTGTTTTGCGATTTGGCCAGCGAGTGAACCTCCTGCTCCAGCTGCAGCAGATATAACAACTGTATCATTTTTTTTTGGTTTTAGTTCTCTAGTCATACAAAAAAAAGCGGTTAATCCAGCTCTCCCTAAGATACTTGCATAAGCAGATATAGGTACATCAATTGATGATTTACATACAACTACACCAGCTGGATTATGTCTTTTATTTATCCATCCATTAGAAACTGGGTGAGATTGCCATCCAAGCATTCCCTCTACAATACTTCCTTCAGGGTATTTATCATTTTTTGATTGAATTACTTTACCAAGGTTTCCACCAGCCATTACTTTTCCTATGTCTGTAATTGGTCCTTCATCTCTTGAAGCAGCGTTAGACTCATCAGATGGATTCATTAACATTCTAAGGAATGGGTCAACTGATAGATATAATGTTTCGACTAAAAACTCATTATCTGTAAGTTCATTAACCTCAGATTCTTCAATTTTGAAATTTTCCTCAGTTGGCATTCCTGATGGATATGAAGACAATATAATTTTTTTATTTTTCATTTTTAACCCTTAAATATTGGCAAGTATTCAATTTTATTTAAAATATTATAGTTGTATATCATAAAAAGATGAATATATAATATGATGTTAATTTTACAAATCAATGTTAGGCTATAAAATGAATACTTTAAATGATGAAAATAATCCCTCTGAATTATTATTTGATACTAACTCAGAAATTTCTATAAAAGTAAAAGAAATTATTGATGAAAAAATTCAACCAATAGTAGGAAGAGATGGAGGGGAAGTTATTTTTCATGGATTAAAAGATAAACAAGTGGTAATTGAGTTCAAAGGTTCATCGTTTTCGTTAATGTCCGGTATTCAAAATATGATTACACATTTTATTCCTGAAATTGAAGGTATATTGAATTATTTAGATGCTATTCCCAAGCCAGGTCTAGATACTCCAAATGGAATAGAGGTCCAAAAGCTTTTAGATAATGAAATTAACCCAAGTGTAGCTATGCACGGTGGACATATATCACTCATAGATGTCACTGATGATACCGTTTTTATTCGTCTTGAGGGTGGTTGCCAAGGCTGTGGTATGGCCGATGTAACACTCAAAGAGGGAATAGAAGTCACAATAAAAAATGCTATTCCAGCAATAAAAAATGTTCTTGATACCACTGATCATGCTGAGGGGAAAAATCCTTATTTTCAGGGTTAATCACTTACTGACAATATTTACTAGTTTTTTAATTGTTAATCCTTGAAAAATTATTGAAAATATTACAACACCGTATGTCATTGCTAATATTGGATCTCTTTCAGGTATATCAGGGATAGATAAAGCAAGAGCAACAGAAATTGCACCTTTCATTCCCCCCCAGGTTAATAATGGAATTGCACCTTTTGAAAAGTCTTTTTTAAGTTTTAGTAACGTTATGGGAATACTCACTGAAATAAACCTAGACAAAAGAACTATTGGAATAGCTAACAATCCAGCAACTATATTTATAGATGTTAATTCAATTGCTAAAATTTCTAAACCGATCAAAAGAAATAAACCTGCATTGAGGATTTCATCAATGACTAACCAAAATATATTTACATGTTTCCTGGTTACATCACTCATTCCAAGCTTTGTTCCATAATTTCCAATAATTATTCCAGCAATAACTACAGCAAGTGGCCCAGAAACGTGAATTTTAAGTGCTATCCAATAGGTTATCATTACTAAAGATAAAGTTATCATTATCTCTAGAGCAAAGTCATCAGTTGTTTTTATAGCAAGGTAAGCAATATACCCAGAAGCAAGTCCAAGAATTATCCCCCCAATGGCTTCAATAATAAAAAATTCAGATATACTTAAAAAGTTAATTTCATTATTGCTAATTCCTAAACTAGCTAAGGCATAAGTAAGTATGACACTAAATATAACTATTCCGACACCATCGTTAAATAAACTTTCTCCTGCTATTTTAATTTTTAGAGATTCAGGTACACTTTTAATTGATTTTAATAAACCTAAAACAGCAACGGGATCGGTAGGAGAAATTAAAGCCCCAAAAAGTAGTGCAAAAGGAAATGATAAATTTAAACCAATTAATTTTACAACATAGTAAATAATTAGCCCTGTTAAAAAAGTAGAAATTAAAACTCCGATAGTAGCTAAAGATAATATTGCATATTTTCTTTGTAAAAGTTGCTGGAGGTCAACATGTAATGCTCCAGCGAATAGTAAAAAGCATAATGCTCCTTTCATAACTAAATCATGAAAATCAATTTTTAAAAATGCAGATCTAGCTGATTTAGCGATATTAAGATCAGGAAAGATTATATCTACCAAAATAATAAAAATAGAGCATGTTAGAGCAACTACAACTAAACCTATACTCGAAGGTAATTTAAGAATTTTGTAGTTAATTAATCCAAAGATAGATGCAAAAGTGACTATAACTGATGCAAGGAAAAAAAGGCCATTTTCATACATTTATAAATACAATAATTTTCAATTTGATAAAAACAATATTATAATAATTATTATCCAAATAAATATAATTTGAAAAGGATTATTTATGAAATTTTTGCATACAATGGTTAGAATTACAGATATTGATAAATCAATTGATTTCTATTGTAATAAATTAGGTCTTAAAGAAGTCAGAAGAATTGAAAATAGCGAAGGAAGGTTTACGCTAATTTTTTTATCTATACCGGGAGATGAAAGAGGCACCCAAATAGAACTCACTTACAATTGGGATAAACAAGAATATGAATTAGGAAGAAATTTTGGTCATTTAGCTTTTAGTGTAGAAAATATTTATAGTTTTTGTCAAAAACTATTAGATGATGGTGTAACTATTAATAGACCACCAAGAGATGGAAGGATGGCTTTTATTCAATCACCTGATAAGATTTCGATAGAACTTTTGCAAAAAGGTAAAAATTTATCTCCTAAAGAGCCCTGGCTTTCAATGCCAAACGTTGGATCATGGTAAACTATTTTAATTTGCTAATTTGCCTTAAAAGCATATCAAAAAAACCATCTTTATTTACATCATATATCCAAAAACAATTTTTTGATTTATTAGTTACCTCCCAAAAGTCAACAGAGGTGCAACCTAAAGTTAATTCAGATTTTGTTTCAACAGAAACATTTACTTGTTTTCCAATAAATAATTCACTATCTAGCAAATATGCAATTGTACAAGGGTCGTGCAATGGTCCTCCATCTGATCCATATTTTTTTTCATCAAAGCGATTATAAAATTTCAGCATAGAAGCAACTAACTTTCCAGATTTATTCCCTAGTTTTTCAATTCTATTAGTAATTTCAGTATTAGTAATCACTTTGTGAGTTACATCTAAAGGCATTATAACTATTGGTTTTCCTGCATTGAGAACAATTTCAGCAGCGTGTGGATCAACATAAATATTAAATTCAGCAGAGGGTGTAGTATTGCCACCTTCTTTCATTGCGCCACCCATTATGACTATTTCAGAAATTTTATTTAAAATTTTTGGATTTTTTTTAATTGCTTGAGCTATATTAGTTAGAGGTCCGGTAGGGACTAATGTGATTGAGTCATCCTCTGATAGACTGAGAGTTTCAATAATAAAATCTACGGCATGTTGTTCTTCTAATGGTATTTTTGGATTAAAAATTGGAGCACCATCTATACCTTCAATTCCATGGACATATTCCGCCGTTATTAATTTTTTCTTAATTGGTCTATCGCAACCTGCATAAATTTTGATATTTTCTATACCAGCTAATTCAGTGATAATTCTGGCATTTCTCTGGGTTTTTTCTAAAGGCACATTCCCTGCTACCGTTGTTATACCCAAAATATTTAATTTTTCAGGAGCTGAAAATGCTAATAATAGCATTATGGCATCATCTTGACCTGGGTCACAATCAATAATTATATTTTTTCTTTTCATTAATTCTTTTCCAAAATAGATTGATTTCTTTTTGCATAGGCATAGCTTGAGTTGTACCAATTTTTGTGACTGACATTGCAGCTACTGCATTTGCATATTTACAAGCATCTAGTGTATTCATACCAAAATTAATTCCTGATGCTAATGCACCATTAAATGCATCTCCAGCTCCAGTAGTATCAATTGTAACACCATAATTTTCAGCTTTTATATATGATATTTTGTCTTTAAAGAAATGTATTATACCTTTTTCACCATTTGTAATTATTACTTCTTTAACTCCATAATTTAATAATACTTTACCAGCTTTTTTAATATCTTCTGCATTATTTATTTTGATATTTGATAATTCAGATGCTTCAATGATATTTGGAGTGATAATATCGCACAAATGAAGAATTCTAATAGCCTCCATGTTAGCTGGAGCCGGGTTTAGAATTGTTATAATTTTTTTAATTTTAGCTATTTGCAAACAATATTTAATTAAATCAATAGGTAATTCTAATTGTGTGAGAAAAATATTTGAATTTTCAATAGTTTTTTTAATTTTATCTATATTTTTTTTTGATATACTTGAAGATGCACCTGGGTATACAATTATTGAGTTCTCTCCTTTACTATTTACAAAAATACCTGCTGAACCAGTTGGCAATGTATCTGAAATAAAAATAGAGTCTTTATTAATTTTTTCTTTTTCTAATAGATTTAATGCTTCCTTTCCAAAAGAGTCGTTACCAATTTTTGATATTAAAGTTACTTTTGATCCGGTACGTTTAGCTGCAATAGCTTGATTGGTTCCTTTTCCACCTAGTCCAGAATTAAAATTATTTCCAATTACTGTCTGTCCTGCTTTAGGAATAGATTTAGAAAAAAAAGTCAAATCTTTAACAAAAATCCCAAGAATAGTAATATATTTTTCTGCCATTTTTTATATTGGTATATTTAATTTTTATGATATTCTAAGTTAATTATTATATAATTGAAACTTTTACTTTTATTTTAGGAAAATCTTATGACAACTTCAATTGAAGTGCCAAAAAAAAATAAAAGAAAAAAAAATGAAATTTGGGGAAGCGACATAATTGCTAGTTGTATTAGAGATACAGGAATTCCCTATATTACCCTAAATCCTGGAGCAAGTTTTAGAGGTTTGCATGATAGCATTGTAAATTATTTAGGTAATGTTTCTCCAAAAATAATTCTATGTTTACACGAGGAACATGCTGTATCAATAGCTCATGGTTATGCAAAAGTAGCTGAAAGGCCTATTGGTACTATTTTACATAGTAATGTTGGACTGATGCATGGTTCTATGGCTATTTTTAACGCATTCTGTGATAGAGTGCCTATTCTTATTTTTGGAGCTACAGGTCCAGTAGATGCAAAAAAAAGAAGACCGTGGATAGATTGGGTGCATACTTCACAAGATCAAGCTTCAATTATAAGAAATTTTATAAAATGGGATAACCAACCTGGATCTACCGAAGCATGCATAGAGGCCATTTATAGGTCGGCAAATATTGCACAAACTTCACCTAAAGGCCCGGTTTACGTTTGTTTTGATGTAAGTATTCAAGAAGAAAAAGTAAATAAGAAAATAATAAAACCTAAATACAATAGATTTGAACAATTGGGGGGCCAATCTCCATCTGAAGATGATATAAATAATGCAAGAAAAATATTATTAGAAGCAAAAAATCCTTGTATATTTTTTGGGAGAGTAACAAGAGGTAAAAAGGATTGGTTAAATAGAATTTTATTATCAGAGTATTTAGATGCAACAGTATTTACTGATAGAAAAACCAGTGCATCTTTCCCGACGAACCATCCACTTCACTTATTTCAACCTTTACAGTTTTTATCTAGCAACGAAATTAAAGCAATTCAAAAAAGTGATGTAATTTTAAGCCTTGATTGGGTTGATCTCGCAGGGACTTTGAGTCAGGTATGGAATAAAAATATTAAGCCCAAAATTATTAATGTTTCTTTAGATAATTTTATCCATAATGGTTGGAGTATGGATCATCAAGGTTTTGCCCCTTCTGATTTACGAATTTATTCAACACCTGATAGTTTTATTTCAGCCTTTCTAAAGAAAATAAAAAAGAAAAAAATATATTATAATAAAAATTTTTCATTAGATTCAAAAAATAAAAATATATTTAAAAAAGGTTTAACCCTAAATGATATTGCTTTTAATTTAAGAAAATTTACAAACCCTAAAAAAGTGTCTTTTTTAAGATTACCAGGTGGGTGGCCTTTTTCAGAATGGCCTTTAACTGATCCTCTTAGTTTCTTTGGTTATGATGGTGGAGGGGGAATTGGTTCTGGTCCAGGAATGTCAGTTGGTTCTGCTTTAGCATTAAGAGATCTTTATCCAGATCGTATGCCAATCTCTATTATTGGAGATGGTGATTACTTGATGGGTGTAAATGCTTTATGGTCTGCTGCGCACTATAGAATTCCAATTTTAATTATTGTAGCAAATAATCAGTCATATTTTAATGATGAAATGCACCAAGATAGAGTTGCTATTGAGAGAGGTAGAAATAGAGAAAACAAGTGGATAGGTCAAAAAATTATTGATCCTGAGGTAAATTTATCTCAAATAGCTATATCACAAGGTCTAAAAGGGATAGGTCCAATTAAAAATTCTATAGATTTAAAAAATGGTGTTATGGAAAGTATAAAATTATTGAAAGAGGGTTATTCGATAGTTCTTGATGTAATAATTGAGCCAAGAAAACCACTAGTATTTAATAATAAAAAATAGTATTTAATTCAATGTCACTAGAAGATAAAAATATTCTTATTACTGGTGCAACTTCAGGTATTGGTAAACATTCAGCTTTTTTTCTTGCAGAAAAAAAAGCTAATATAATTTTAATTGGAAGAAATATAAAAAAATTAAAACAAATTACAGATAGAATAAACTCTTTAAACCCCAATAATAAAGGGAAATTTTTTTATGCAGATTTATCTTTGCAATCAGATATTGCTAAAGTTTTTAACGATATTAATTCTAATTATAAAACAATAGATATATTAATAAATAATGCAGGAGCAATATTTTCTAAAAGACAGATGACTTCAGAGGGGATAGAAAAGACATTTGCTCTAAATCATATGGGTTATTTTTCTTTAACAAAACTTATCTTAGGAATTATCGATAAAAATAAAGATTCTCGAATTATTAATGTAGCTAGTGCGGCACATAAGAGTGGAAAAATTGATTTTAATGACTTATTTATAAAAAAAAAATACGGAGTAGGTTGGAGATCTTATGCTCAATCAAAATTATGTAATGTCTTATTTACCTATCAATTATCTAGGTTGTTATCTTCAACTAAAGTTACTGTTAATTGTCTTCACCCTGGTTTAGTTAATACTAATTTTGGAAATAATAATTCATTTTTATTCAGCAGCTCATTTAAGTTAGTTAAATTTCTCTATGGTATTAATGAGAAGAAGGGTTCAGAAACAATTAATTATTTGGCCTCTGATAATCAAAAAGTATTTCAGACAGGAGGATATTTTGTAAAAAATAAAAAAACTATTTCTTCTAAAATTTCACAAAGCATTGATTTTCAACAAAAGTTATGGGATATATCAGAAGAAATTTTTTATAAATTATGTAAGCCATAAAAATGCAAAAAAATAATCACCAACTTTTGAGTATTGCGCCAATGATGGGTAAAACTGATACCCACTTTAGATTTTTGTCAAGAATTCTTAGTAAAAAAGTATTTTTGTACACAGAAATGATTACTACTGGAGCTATATTATACGGAAGGAAAGATCATTTTTTAAAATTTAACTACGTTGAAAAGCCATTATCTCTACAATTAGGCGGAAACGATCCTGAAGCTTTAAAGGAGTGTGTGCGTATTGCATCTGAATATAATTTTGATGAGGTTAATTTAAATATAGGTTGTCCCTCAGAAAGGGTTAAGAAAGGCAATTTTGGTGCATGTTTGATGGAAAGTCCAAGAATTGTAGGGGAATGTGTAAAAAAAATGAGTGAAATAAACATTCCGATTACCGTTAAATGTAGAATTGGAACAGATCATCTTAATTCATTTTATAACTTAAAAAATTTTATTAATATCGTAGGTCAGACTAGCGGTTGTAAAACTTTTATTATTCATGCAAGAATAGCAGATCTAAGTGGTCTTTCTCCAAAACAAAATAGAGAAATTCCTCCTTTACAATACGATTATGTATATAAAATTAAAGAAGAGTTTCCTGACTTAAATATCATAATTAATGGTGGGATAAAAAATATATCAGCTATAAAAAATCACCTTAGTTATGTTGATGGAGTTATGTTAGGTAGGGAAGCTTATAAAAATCCGTGGATAATATCTAGTTTTGATGAGATATTTTATAATAAAAATGGGATTGATCAATCTAGACATAATGTTATTACTCAATACCTAGAGTATTGTCTTAGAAGGTATGAAGAAGGTATACCACTTTATCAAACTATGCGGCATTTGATGGGATTATTTCAAGGGATGAGGAATGGAAAAAAAATAAGAAGGTATATTAGTGAAAATTTATCAAAACCTGGTTTTCATAAAATTATGAAAAAAAATATACTAAGTTCTGTTATTTAATTTACTAAAACAGATAAATATTTTCTTACATCAATTAAATTTACAACGTCAGAATATTTTTGTTCAAGATCAAATAAGCTAGAATTATGAGGACCAATAGCTCTATCACCCACACAATCAGAGACAACAATTGGTATATAGTTATACGCACATGCATCAACAGTTGTAGCTCTAACACAACCACTAGTTGTACATCCGCTGATAATAAGAGTATCTATATTATTAAAAATAAGCCACTTAATTAGTCCAGTTGAATGAAATGCAGAAGCATCAGTTTTATCTATAATTTGTTCTCCTTCAATAGGTCGTAATTCAGGAACAATTTGACTAAGTGGATTAGATAAAGTTAATGTTTTAAGTTTCGGAGCTTTCTTTGCAAAAATTCCTGCATCAGATTGATTTTCACTATATATTATTCTTGTAAAAGCTATAGGAATTTTATTATTACGGCACAAACTCAATAAATCTTTTGTTTTTTTTATTGCAGAAGGAATATTTCCACCTCCAAAAATACTTGGATCATTAAATCCATTAACAAAATCAATTATTATTAAAGCCGGTTTTTTACCAAAACCTAGACTTTTTCCAAGACCTTGTTTCCTATATATTTCTAAATCAGTATTCATTTTTTTCTTTCATGAAAAGTTATTTATTTTATAATATCATAATATATTATAAAAAAAGGTAAAATACTATATGGTAGATTTGGATAGAACTAGTGATGAGATATCAAGAGAAAGTTTCGTTTTATCTCTAAAGAAACAAATTAATATAAGTTATGGTCCAAAGCTAAAAAATTTATATGAAAAAAAAGTATACCCAAAGTTTAAAAAATTAAACAAAAGATCTCCAAGTAATAGATCAGAAATTCGTAAAGAGATGAGTTCTCAAAGTGAGTTCCAAATATGGGGATCATTATGGTCTTCTAGTCAAGAATTAATGTGGGAAGTAATAGGTGACGAAATATATAGACAAATTCCAGAACTGAATATTCGTGCTAAAATAAAGAAACCAAAAGGTTCATTGAAAATCAAAAAAAATTTTAAACTGCCTAGTTATGTTACCGCGGTAGATATTCATGGAATGCCAGGTGGTTATATGTTAAATCATAACAAAGAGGATATTTCAGCAGGGGTTTACTGTGAGGGTGCTCATAGAATTTACAGTAAAGGGCAAGGTGTTGCAATGGGTGGATTTAAAGTTATGGATATCCTTATTGAAAACCTAAAACAAAAATATAAAGATTTGGAACCTCAAAAGATACTTGATATAGGATGTAATATCGGAAGGACTTCTATAGCTGTAAAAAATATTTTTCCTAAAGCCAAGGTATATGGAATTGATGTTAGTTCAGGTGTTATCAGATATGCTCATGCACGAGCTGAAAATTTAGGCTATAGCATTAATTTTTCTGTTCAAAATGGAGAAAGAACTGATTTTAGAAAGAATTTTTTTGATCTAATAATTTCTGGTACATTATTACATGAGACATCATTTAGAGCTATTTATAATATATTTAGAGAATGTTATAGGGTTTTAAAACCTCAAGGGATAATGAGTCATTTAGAAGTGGGTGTAAGAACTAAAGACATGCAGGATGATTTATATGGTCAGTGGTACAAGGATTGGAGTACCCACTATAATTCAGAACCTTTTTGGGGAAAATTCCATGATATGGATATGCTTAAACCAATGATAAATGGGGGATTCTTCAAAAACGATGTTTGGGAAGAGTATATAAATACACCTTCTGGTAGTAAGTGGTGGGCATGTGGTGCTCAAAAAAAATAATTTTTTAATTCCAGAAGTTATAAATAAAGAATCATTTAAACCTTTTGGTGATTTAATTGAAAAACCACTTGATAGTAGTAGATCTGATTTTGTTGTCAATCTTCAAAAATCAGATAAAGTTAAAAATCAAAGTGTTAGTGTTATTAGATTAGAATTTTCAAGAGAACCAATATCTATAGGTATACTGGAGAGGCATCTTCATACTTCTCAAACTTTTTTCCCTCTGGATGTGCGAAAATATTTAATTGTTGTAGCCCCAGATAAATTAAACCAACCTGATGAGGATAGAATTAAAGCATTTATTGTACCTGGAACAATAGGTATAAACTATTACTTAGGTACTTGGCATAGTCCTCTACAAGTGCTAGATAAGAGTGGTACATTTGCAATATTAATGTATTTATTTAATTCTGATCTTGATCAGCAATGGTCAAAAATAGAAAAAGTATTAATAAAAATTAATTAGATTTTAGTCAATAAATTATTTTTTTTTGAATCTGTTAAAAACTATGGAAAACTTCGGTTATATTGTTGTAATTTAGAAAAATGGTTGAGTTACTTAAAGTAGAAAATTTAACAAAGAAATTTGGACCTTTAACGGCGGTTGATAATATTTCCTTTAAAGTAGATAAGGGTGATGTTCTAGGCTTTCTTGGTCCAAATGGAGCTGGTAAATCAACAACAATGAAAATGATAACAGGTTTTCTCACTCCTAGTTCTGGCACAGCAATAGTATGCGGTAAAGATATACTCGACGAACCTATAAAAGTAAAAAAAAGTATTGGGTATTTGCCAGAAGGAGCTCCTTTATATGGCGATATGACGGCTGGTTCATTCTTAAATTTTGTGGCTGAAATGAGAGGAATAAATAAAAAAGATAGACCTAAGGTGATCGAAAACATAATTGAAAAAATTAATCTGAATGAGGTTGTTTTTAGACCAATAGAGACTCTTTCAAAAGGATTTAAAAGAAGAGTTGGTTTGGCTCAGGCAATGTTACATGATCCAGAACTTTTAATACTGGATGAACCAACTGATGGTCTTGATCCTAATCAAAAATTTGAAGTTCGCCAGCTTTTAAAAGATTTATCAAAAAATAAAGCAATTGTAATTTCAACTCATATATTAGAAGAGGTTGATGCTGTTTGTTCTAGAGCTATGGTAATTGCAAAAGGAAAATTATTAGCAGACTCAACACCTAACGGGTTAAGAAAAGAATTTTCTGATAAGGACAGCCTAGATAGTATTTTCAGAAAAATTGTATTGGAAAGATAGAATGTCTAGTATTTTTTTTATATTCAAGCGTGAGTTAGCTACTTATTTTTTAACACCTGTAGCATATATTTTTCTGGTAATTTTCTTAGCAGCATTAGGTTCATTTACCTTTTTTCTTGGAAATTTTTTTACTCGTGGTCAGGCTGACTTGCAAGTTTTTTTTAGTTTTCACCCATGGGTTTATTTATTTTTAATTCCAGCAATTGGAATGAGATTATGGTCTGAGGAGAGAAAAACTGGAACTATAGAACTATTGATGACCTTACCCGTCACAGCATTTGAAATAGTCATAGCAAAATTTTTAGCAGCATGGTTTTTTTCTTTTATTGCTTTATGTCTTACTTTTCCCATGTGGATATCAGTAAACATTCTTGGTTCACCTGATAACGGGGTCATTTTAGCGAGTTATATTGGCAGTTTCTTAATGGCTGGAGCTCTGATTTCTTTAGTATCTTGTATATCTGCATCTACTAAAAGTCAGGTTATAGCGTTTATACTAAGTGTATCAATAAGTTTTATCTTTTTAATGGCCGGATTAGAAATTATTTTAAGTATTTTTAAAAGTTGGGCTCCTGCACTAATTATCAATATTATATCTTCACTAAGTATTCTATCTAATTTTCAACAAATCACTAAAGGTGTAATTGATTTACGAGAATTAATATTTTTTACATCAATGATACTAGGTTTTTTATTTGTAAATAAGTATCTTGTCGAACTTAAGAAATCGAAATAAAGAAATAATTATGAATAATTCTGACAAAGTTTATATATTAAAAATAATATTAATTATAATTATTTTTTTATCTATTAATGTTCTTTCTGCTCAAATTTTTAAAACTGCACAATTAGATTTAACAAATGATAAAATGTATACAATATCTAATATAACGAAGGAAGTTTTATTAGATATTGAAGAACCTATAAAATTAAAATTTTATAAATCCAAAGCTGTTAATACAATCCCAGGCTTATCTGCTTATGCAAACCGAGTAGAAGAATTTTTACAAAATTATTCTAGGTTGTCGCGAGGTAAAATCTTTTTAGATATTTTCCAACCAGAACAGTTTTCAGTAGAGGAGGATCAAGCTGTTGGATTTGGAATACAATCTATCCCAATTAGTGGATCTGGAGAAGTGATATATTTTGGTTTAGCTGGGACAAACTCTACAGATGATGAGGATATAATTCCTATATTTAGACCTGATCGTGAAAGATTTTTGGAATATGACTTAACTAAATTAATCTATAATTTATCAAAACCTGAAAAGATTGTTGTATCTGTAATTTCTAGCCTTCCAATTGCGTCAGATCCTCAGAAAAATTATGAGGCATGGGTAGTATATAAACAAGCAACTCAATTCTTTGATCTTCGTACAATAGGAGGAAATATAAGAGAAATAGATGAAGACATTAATATACTTCTTGTGGTTCAACCAGATGATCTAAGCGAAACAACAAAATATGCTATCGATCAATTTATATTACGTGGTGGAAAAATGTTAGCCTTTATTGACCCACATGTAGAAACAAAAAAGAGAAATAACAGACAAAAAGAAAATGTTTCTGAAAAAAGACATGGGTTATATGATTTATTTCAGCCTTGGGGAATAGATGTAGATTTTAATAGTATCATCGGTGATAAAAATTTAGCACAGAGAGTTACAGCTATTAGTGGAGGTAGAAGAGTTGTTACAAGTTACTTGCCATGGTTATCAATAGATCAAAGAGGTTTGGACAGAGATGATGTGATTACTTCAGAAATAGAAAGGGTAAATGTTGCCTCAGCAGGTTTTATAAGTTTAATTAATGATTCAAATTTAACTATGGAACCTCTGGTATTTTCTAGTAAAGCGACCCAACTTCTAGACTCTGATAAGGTTATAAAAAACCCTAACCCCGTACAAATGCTATCAGACTTTAAAAAAACTTCTTCAAACCTTCCAATAGCAGCTAGAGTATCTGGTAATTTTAAAACATCCTTTCCAAATGGGCCTCCAAACCGAACAGATCAAGTAAATGATACAAAACCTGATCCAATACTTATAAATAAACACTTAAATCAATCAAAAGAGGAAACATCCATAATAATAGTGGCTGATTCAGATATGTTAGCAGATCAAATATGGTTAAGATCAGGTGGTGAACTTGCTATTCCAATAGCTCAAAATAATGATTTATTTATAAACATGTTAGATAATTTATCAGGAAGTATTGGTCTAATGTCACTAAGAGGTAGAGGTTTGTCAAATAGGCCATTTATTCTCGTTCAGAATATTCAGAAAGAATCTGAACTCAAATACAGAACTAAAGAGAGGGAGTTGCTTAAAAATCTAGAAGACACAGAGAAAAAGATTTCTTCTTTAAGAAGAGAAGATAAAGGAAATTTTATGTTATCTCCGTCTCAGAAAAAAATGATTGAGGACTTTAGGTTAGAGATAGTCAAAATCAGATCGCAACTAAGAACAGTTCAACATGATTTGCAAAAAGATATTGATAATATTCATACTCAATTAAAAATAATTAATATTGGTCTTATTCCAGGAATTATTGGTATAGTTGCTATTATCATATTTTTATTTCGTCAAATTAAATATAGAAATCGTATACTTGACTTTGAGAATAAAGTTTATGTAGGAAAAAAATAAAAATGAAAAAAAAATCATTACTTTTTCTTTTATTTATAACAATTATTTTAGTTATTGTAACTATATATACAATATTAGCTAAATCAACTTCCCCGATTGTTGTCTCCGACCGAAATCTTGCCTTCCCCAATTTATTGGAAGAAATTAATGATGTGGGAAAGATAGTTATTAATTATAAGGAAAATCAATATTCAATTATTTATGAAAATCAAAACTGGTTTTTAAAAGAAAAAAATAATTATCTAGTTCCAAGAGAAAAAGTAAGAAATTTTTTACTTGAATTAACTAATTTAATTCTTGTTGAAAGGAAAACTAAGCTGAGGAATAGGTTAAAAAGATTAGACCTAGATAAACCTTCAGATATTTCTGAGTCTAGGCAGATTAATGTTTTTAATAAAAATGGTAAATTGATAGCTTCTGGCTTTATTGGTAAAAGAAAATATTTTCTATATGTTGATGGAAGAAGTGGTACATATATAAGACTAAATAATGAACTTCAGACCTGGTTGGCTGAAGGTGAAATGAATTTTGGTTTTTATCCCAGGGATTGGTTAGATAAAAAGGTGTTTGATTTCAACCCAAAGGATGTAAGTAACATAACTATTTTTCATGCTGATGGAAGCACTACTGAATCTCTAAGAAAAAATAGTGAAAGTAAAATGAGCCTTTTAAACATAGACCCGAATAGGGAGTTCAAAACAGATAACGAAGGAGACAGACTTGCTTATGTCGTCGAAAATTTTGAATTTTTTGATGTTTATCCAAGACAAGAAATAAATTTTTTGACAAAGCCGCATACAAAGAGCTCAGCTATTTATAAATTTTTTGATGGTTTTGCAATTAAATTTGATATTTTTTCTCTAACTGAAGAAAAAAAGAAAAGTGAGTTTGAGGAACCAACAAGATGGGCAAGAATCATAATTAATCCTGATAATTTAATATTAGATAGTAAATATTCTTTAGAAAAAATCAATATATTGAATAAATTTTTAAAGCAGTGGGATTTTAAATTGCAAGATCTTGACGGAATTAGAACAACTAAAAAGATTGAATCAATGTTAAAGCCTCAATCTAATTAATGAATTTATATAATTATGAATTTATCTGACAGTATATCTAATTATAGCAAAGTGAAACCAAATTACCCAGCTATTATTTATGAATCAAATTCAATTTCCTATTTACAATTAGAAAATTTAATTAATCATGCTTCTGCATTAATTAAATCTGAAGGAGTATCCCAAGGTGACTTGGTAGGTATATGTTTGCCTGATAGTATAAACCATATTATTGCTTTTTACGCTTTGATTAGAAGTGGCATTGCCATTTTACCAATGGATATTAGGTGGCCTATTGAGGAGAGGAAAAACATACTAGCAGCATTTTCTCCTAAGCTTTTACTTGTCGATGATAATTTAAATTATAAATTAAAAACAATAATTGTTTCTGAAGACTGGCTAGAAAAATCAATTATTGATATAAATTCAGCTTATCAAAATGAAATTAGAACAAATGCTTCAAGTGACCTAGTCCTATCACTATCAACTGGTACTACAGGTATTCCGAATGGTCCAATGCTAACTCATTCACAAATGGAAGCAAGGTTCATAACTCAAAAGAAATCATTATATTTTGGTGATGAAGATATCTTTTTAGCTGCAACGCCTTTTTATTTTGGTGCAGGACGAAGTTTTTTAATGGGTATGATTCATAACGGATGTACGGTTGTTCTTATGAAAAAACCATATACAGCGGAAGAATTAGTCGATTATATAGTTAAATACTCAATTAATGTTTGTTTACTTGTGCCAACTATTTTGAGAAATCTTTTAAAAGAGAAAAATATAGAAAAAAAATTAAATAATAAACTTAGATTATTACTCTCCACAGGATCTATCCTTCATTCTAATGAGAGAAAAGAAGTTATGGAAAAGATATGCCCTTATCTTTTAAATTACTATGGTTCTACTGAGGGAGGGGGGGTATCTGTTCTATCTTGGGATGATCCTTTGGACAAATCAGACTCCGTTGGAAAAACTGTCCATGGGACTATTTTGGAAGTAGTTGACGATGATGGCAATCCAATTATGGATAATAATATTGGAAGAATAAGATATAAAGGCCCTTCAGTAGCAAAAAGTTTTTTTATAAATAGTAATAAAACTTCATCCTACTTTGAAAATGGTTGGTTCTATCCTGGGGATCTTGGATATTTTGACTCTGATGGGTACTTGTACTTATCAGGTAGGTCTAAAGATGTTATTATACGTTCAGGTATAAATATATATCCCGCTGAAATTGAAAATATTATTATATCTCACCCAATGGTCAATGACGTTGCAGTAGTTCCTTGGCCTTCAAGAATAAGAGGAGAGGAAATAGCAGCATTTATCATTGCTAATGATAAAAAATCATTTAAAAAAGATTATATTTTTGACTACTGTTCCGAAAAAATCAGTAAATATAAAATTCCAAGAGATATTTTTTTACTTGAGGAATTTCCAAAAAACTCAGTAGGTAAAATTTTAAAAAATAAATTGACTGAACAATTAAAAACTATTGAAGATTAAACCTTAAATAGTATTAGTATGGAGAAGGACAGTTATTTTTTAATCCTTCTTCTTCCCAAATTTTTACAGCATCAATTAAAGTAGGCCCTCCACATGGTAATAACATATACGATAACGCTTCAGCTAGTTCAGCTTGAGAAGCTCCATTTTCGAAAGTTCTTTGTAAATGTATTCTCATAGGCCCATAAGATCTTCTTGCCGCGTGACAAACTGTTAAAATAATTTCAGCAATTTTTGGTTCAATATCACCTCTAGCATTTTCACATATATCAAGATAACATTTTTTTGAGTAGTCATCCGGGATCCATTCTCCCCAATGTGTAAAACCAAACCATAGTGCCCGATGAGATTCTGCCGCCCCAGCAAGAGCAATTGCATTCGTTAAAATTTCTGAGCTTAATCCAATTTTTTTTGCCCTTTTCATATGTATATGTCCATGTTCTTCGTCAGCTGCTACTTGCAGAGCTGCCCATACAAGTTCTCTATTTTTTAGAGTTAATGTTCTTTCTTCTAGGGTTAAGTTTTCATAAAAACTATCATAACTTTCTAAAAGTTTTGGATCCCATTCTCCAATCATTTTATGGTAAGTAAGAAGGTAACCTCTTTTTTCTAAGACCTTATCTAATATTTTTTTTTTATATGACATTTTTTCCTCTATTTTTTATATTTTAAGAATAATAATACTATATCTTGATTGATATTTAAAAAAATTTACATAAAATATGTTTTAATGTTAACATTTTTTTATTTTTGTGAGTTTTTATGAATAGTCAAAATAAACCTAAAATTCCATTTGAGAGAACTACAAATTTTTTTGCTTGGATAGCAGGAGCTTTAATATTATTTGCTGCCATATTGGTATCTCTTGATATTTTAGCCAGAGAAATATTCTCTGATAATCTTTTTGAAAGTTATGAAATATCTATATATATTTTTGCAATAACAGTAGCTTTCTCTTATGCATATGCATTAACAACTAAAACACATATTAGAATTGATGCTCTATATGTTCACTTGCCAAAATTATATACAGTAATTTTGGATATATTTTCATGCGCTGTTATTTCTATGGTCGCTGTGGGTTTATGTTATTATGGTTGGCTAACTGCGATTGAAAGTCTTTCGTTCCCTACAAATGATATTTGGGGTGCTAGGTCAGTATCCGATCTTTATGTTCCTCTTGTAATACCTCAAGCTTTATGGGCTCTTGGATTAACTTGGTTTGCTTTAACATCACTTCTGTTTCTATTTAAGAGCTTGTTCTTATTTTTAAAGAAAGATTATAAATCAATTACATATCTAATTGGTATTCAAAAGAGAGAAGAAGGTGATGAATTAACCGAAGCTCTAGAGTTAACAAAAAATGAAAAATTATTATAGGGGTATTTAAATAAAATGACAGTAATAGCAGTTATCCTTTTACTTCTCTTAGCAGCCTCAGGAATATATGTTGCCGCAGTCCTAGGTCTAGTTTCAGTAATCCTTGGAGAAGCATTTTCTTTTTTACCACTAATGCCATCATTGGGAACTGTTAGTTGGGGGGCAAGTTCTAATTTTCTGTTGGTTGCTGTTCCTTTATTTATATTAATGGGTGAAATATTGTTACGCACTGGTATTGCTGCAGATATGTTTAACGCTTTAGATAAATGGGTAAATTGGATACCGGGCGGGCTAATGCACACTAATGTAGCATCCACAGCTTTATTTGCTGCAACAACTGGATCTTCAGTTGCCACTGCTGCGACAATAGGTACTGTTGCGGTGCCGAATATTGAAAAGCATGGTTATGGACCCTCTTTGTTTTTAGGTTCACTTGCAGCTGGTGGTACTTTAGGAATACTTATTCCCCCTAGTATTAGTATAATAATATATGCTTTTTTAACCGATAGTTCAGTTAATGATTTATATCTTGCCGCAATGATACCGGGGTTTTCATTAGCTGTGATGTTTTCGGTAGCTATATATATTGCATGTAAAATTAATCCCTCTCTCAGCGGAACACGAGATAAAGCTAGTTGGTCTGAGAGATTTAGAGCTCTACCTCATTTATTGCCTCCTATAATTCTTTTCTTGGTTGTTATTGGTTCCATTTATATTGGAATTGCTACACCTACTGAAGCAGCATCTCTGGGAGTAGTTGCATCTTTAATTTTTGGGTTTTCTAGAAAAAGAATAAACATAGAAGTTCTTAAAAGATCCTTTGAAGGGACTATGAAAACTACTGCTATGGTTCTTTTGATTGTTGTTGTAGCCCATTTTCTTAACTTTGTTTTACAAACTATTGGAGCTACCCAGTTCATTACTGATTTCATGGATAATTTAGGATTAAATCCTTACGTAGCTATTATACTTATAATTGCGTTTTATCTAGTTTTAGGTATGTTTATGGAGGGTTTAACTTTGATAACAGTAACCACACCAATTGTTGTTCCTGTGATTTTAGCCCTTGGATTTGATCAGGTATGGTTTGGTATAGTTTTTGTCATACTTATAGAAGCATCATTGATTACGCCACCTATTGGTATTAATTTATTTGTGGTACAAGCAGTAAGGGGAAAAGGGGAATTTAGAGACGTAGTAATTGGCTCTTTACCCTTCCTAATCATGATGATTGGTATGATTTTCTTACTTCTTTTGTTCCCAGGTATTGCAATGTGGCTACCAAATCTATTAAACTAATGTACGTACAACTCATCAATAATTTTATGAATTTAATTTTTATAAATATAAAGGGGGAAATATGAGTTTATTAAAAAAATTAGCATTAATTAAAATTGCTATTCTTTTTGTTTTAGCAACCTTTAACATTGCTAATGCAAAAGATTTATTAAATGTGATTGGTAATGTTAGTGTTACTACTCAATTTAAAACACTTCAAAAGCCATTTTGGACAGAAAAAGTTCCTGATGCTTCTGGAGGTGATATCAAAGTAAATTTCAAAGGTTGGAATGAGATGGGTCTTAAGGGTCCAGAAGGTTTAAGACTTCTTATGAAAGGTCAAACCCAGGTTGCTTCATTTCAGCTTGGTCACGTATCAGGAGAACATCCAATTAATGACACAACTGACTTAGCAGGTATGTCTCCAACTATTGATGACTTTTGGAAAGTTACACAGTCTTTTAGACCAACATTAGAAAAGTTCTACGAAGATAATTTTGGTGTAAAAATTCTAACTATGCAGTCATTTCAAGCGCAGATTCTTTATTGTAGAGACCCTTTAAAGAGCTTAGCAGATATGAAAGGCAGAAAAGTTAGAAGTTCAGGTGTTTCTCAATCTGATTTCTTATCAGCTATTGGAGCTTCTGCAATACCAATGTCTTTTACTGAAGTTCAACAAGGCCTTCAAAAAGGAGTTATTGATTGTGCTATAACCGGAACTTTAGGGGGTTATTCTGCAAAATGGTGGGAAGGTGCAAATTATCTTTACACTTTACCAATAAATTTTGCTGCTGGAGTAACTGCTGTAAATATAAAAGCATGGAACTCAATGGACCCTAAAAACCGTAAAGTAATTGAAGATCGTATCAAAGCACATGAGAAAGCTATGTGGGATCTTAATAGAAGTGAAGGTGAAATGGGAATTCTTTGTAATACAACTGGCCCTTGTCCTGAAGGAAAGCCTGGTGGTATGAAAAGAGTTGACCCTTCTGACGCTGATATGAAGCTTTTGAAAAAGATTATGCTTGAAACAGTTCTTCCAAGATGGGCTAAAAGATGTGGCTCAGATTGTGCAAAACAGTTCAATAATACTATTGGAAAGGTTACAGGTCTAAGTGCACCTACATCCTAATCAAAAGTTTTAGATAAAAACTAAACCCCCTTTTTGGAAACAAGAGGGGGTTTTTTATAGCTTATTTGCTAACAATTTTTACAACTTCACTAAATTCAAGTTCTTTTGAAGAGTCAGCAGATTCTTCTTGATCTAAAATTATGCTTCTCATTATTCTACTAATATATTGAAGTCTTTGTTGGGTTCTTTGTATTTCTGCTTCAGGAGTTGGTTTAAAATTATCGATACTATTTCTTTTGAATAAACCTTTATCCTCTATCAACCTTTCAATTGTATCCAGTCTATCCTTAGTCACAGATAACTCTTCCATAACTGCCATTAACATTAAATGAAGTTTATCAACTGCTGGATCTTCAAAATATTGAGGGCGTTTACCTTTAGCTTTTCTTGGAATGTTTTTTTCAGAAGTTTCAGTCATTTTTCCGCTACTAATATTGGGAACTTAGTTCTAAAGCTAGGTTGATCTCCATTTTTTATTGCTTTTTGAGCAAGGTATGTTTCAGATTTATTAAGTTGAACTTTATTATGTCCAAAACCTGCTTCTACAGTTTCTGAAACCCAATTCATATCTCTTAATTTCACAAGAAATGTCTCATTATTATTATATGCTTCCCAATCAGTGATGAAAGCGGTAAATGGATCCATTCCGTCAGTATTAGGTACATCCAAGTGAAGCATTATTCCACCAGGTTTTAAAATTCTGTGACATTCTTTTAAAATATTTTTGAAAGCTGAGGTGGAAGTTTCATGGAGCACAATATGAGAACATACCACATCAAAACTGTTATTCTCAAAGTTTGTTTTCTCTGCATTTTGTTGAGAAAAATGAATAGGTTTATCTAGATAGTTTGCTCTAGCATGGGCATATTTTACCATACCAGCTCCACAATCTATACCATGAACCTCAGCTTCAGGAAAAGTTTCAACCCACGGAACGGTAGAGTGACCAACAGAACACCCCATATCTAATATTTTTTTAGGAGATTTATTTGGGTACTTCTCTTTAAAATAATTTGTTAGCGTTCTTCCAAGATCATCATTTAAATTACCAAGACCACCAATAGCATAAATAAACACACTCCGATCATATACTGCACCTGCACTAATATCATTTTCATTTTTCTCCCAGTGGTAACCTCCTGGTTGAAGGTGAATATCGGCAGCAGTATGGTAACTTGGAGTTTTAAAATCTTTAGTTACTTCACAGCTACTTTTTTTTGTCTTTGGTGAAGCAGCAGCTTTTTCGTGGAGATTATCATATTCTCTTTCTACTGAATCAATCACTGAATCCCACATCATTTCTTGACTTGCTCTTTGAGTAGCCGAATAAAGTCTGTAAAATGGATCGTTAGTCATAACCTTTCTTACTTCATGTCTGTTTTCTGGCTCTCTTTTATATTCTTTAATAAAAGCTGGTTTAATTTTTTTCTCATAAATTTTATGATTTAAAGGTGAGATATCCTTAGCAAGTACGAGTCTCAAATTATGAACAAACTGTTGCCTAACATTTTCATCATGGTTGGCTTCAACTAGCATAGGGTGTCTAATTTGCGTATCCATTTTTTTTCCTTATAATTTAAATAAAAAAATATTTATTTATACTTTCTGACCTCCGGCAGCCCACCATACACCATGAGGGTTGTCGGGAATCATTTCATCAAAAATATTTTGTTTTTTAAACCCTCCAGCTATTATAGGCTTTTTTATATCCATATCATGCAATGCACCCCAGAATGGTTCATGATTGAAATGTGTACTCCAATCTCTATACCACTCCATATAAGCCGGGAGTTCTTTATTTCTTAGTGGTACATCCATATGAGCCATTACTCCACCTTTTTTTAATATTCTATGACAGTCTTTCATAATTTTTGGTAGAGCTTTAGAAGATGTTTCATGTATCATTATATTTGAAATAATTAGATCAAAATGATTATCTGGAAATTCTGTCTTTTCAGCATTTTGCTGAGAAAAATGAACTTCAACCCCCATTTTTTCCATTTTAGCATGAGCCATTCTTAACATTCCTGCTCCAAGGTCTATGGCAAAAATTTTTGCTTCTGGAAAAGCTTTAGACCAAAAAAATGTAGATCCACCGGCTGAACAACCTTGTTCTAAAATTTTTTTTGGTTTTAAATTTGGAAAGCGATTTTTTATAAATTTAATTAATGCTAATGAAGGGTGGTTTCCACCCCTAAGTCCCTGACCTTTTCCATATATTGAGCCACTAGTATCATATAAAGCTCCAGACATTATATCTTTATCATTTAATTCAAGGCCGTAACCCCCAGGCATACCATGAATATCAACTGCACTAACATATCTTGGTATTTCTAGTTTACTATTAGTTTTGATTGAGCCTTTCTTTTTACCTCTTATAGTAGTTTTATCGATCAGATCATCATATTGTCTAACTGATTTACTCTCTGAAGTTTCCCACATTAAACCTTGAGCGGTTGACCATAAGGAACCCCATGATTGAAAGGTTGGCTCTTTGACCATTTGTTTTCTTGCCTCATGACGGTTTTTAAAATTTCTACCCTTTTCTTTTCTAAAGCTAGGTTGGGCTTTTTTTTCGTAAACATCTTGTAATTTTGGTCCAAAATTTAGGTTAATATGTCGTTTTAAGCCTAAAACAAACTCATCTCTTGCATTTTCATCGTGATTAACTTGAATAAATGGATGATTAAGTAAAGGCATTTTATTCTCCTGCTGTTTGACTATTGTTTTCATTTTAACATAGTATATAAAATATTTAATAATTTTTTTTTATTATTATATTTCATAATGAATTCAATAGGTAAACATAATGAATAATTCTGACCGTGTAGTAATTGCAGGTGCTGGACCAGTTGGACTAGTGAGTGCAATGTGTCTTGCAAATGAGGGAATACCTGTTTTAGTCCTTGAAATGGGTGATCAACTTCCAATTGATTTGAGAGCTTCTACATTTCATCCGCCAACACTAGATATGTTAGATAAATTTGGAATAACCTCAAAATTAATTGAAGCTGGTCTTACTGCCCCGACATGGCAATACAGGGATAGAGAGTCAGGAGAGAGAGCCGAATTTGATTTAGGTTTAATCAGTGATAGAACTGCTCACCCTTATAGAGTTCAGTGCGAGCAACATAAAATGACCAGAATGATTTTATCTGAATTAGAATCAAATGATTTAGTTGAGGTTCAATTCTCTACAAAAGTAACTGATGTAGGTCAAGATTCTGATTTTGTTTATTTAACTATTGAGAGAAATGGTGAAAAAAATAAAATTAAAGGAAAATACGTAATAGCTGCTGATGGTGCAAATAGTGCTATAAGGCAAAGTTTAAATTTAGGTTTTGAGGGAGTTACATATCCTGAATGGTTTGTTCAGGCGACTACTCCGTTTGAATTTAGAGACTATATTCCAAACCTGTCATTAATTAATTATGTTTCAGATTCAAATGAGTGGTTCGTATTATTAAGAGTAGTAGGTAATTGGCGTTGTTTATTTCCTTCAAGAGAAGGAGAAAAACAAGAAGATGCAATTTCAGAGGATAGTCTTCAAAAAAGAATAAATGGAATCTTGGAAAGAAATGAAAAGTATCATCTAACTCATAAAACAATTTATAGAATTCACCAAAGGGTTGCTACAACTTATAATGTTGGAAAAATTTTTCTTGCAGGAGATTCAGCGCATTTAAATAACCCCTTAGGTGGGATGGGTATGAATGGTGGTATCCATGATGCAGTAAATTTAACTGAGAAACTAACAAAGGTTTGGAAAAAAACTGCTGATGACTCATTATTTGATTTATATACTAAACAAAGACAACCGGTAGCTGTTGAAAGTGTTCAAGCCCAAGCAGAGAGAAATAGACAATTGTTGAACGAGAGAGATCGTGAGACTAGATTAGCTCGATTTAAAGAAATGCAATCAACTGCTAATAATCAGAGTAAAGCAAGGTCTTTCCTGTTAAAGTCTTCAATGATAGAAAGCTTAGAGAAAGCAGCTAGAATTCAATAAAAAATTACCTTTTTAGATATGACATTATTAGAGCAATACAAAATGAAATTATGCCAATTATCTTGAGTATGTATTCATTATAGTTGTAATCTTGAAACGGAATTAAAAAAACGATACCTGCAATAACAAAAATAATTTTATGAAACAAACCCAAGTTTTTTCTATAGAATCCATTTATTCCAACAGAAGAAGCCCATACACCTATTAAAGTAGAAATACTAGATAATAAAATTTGATATAGTGTTCCTTGAAGTAGTAGAGCAGGGGAAAAAACAAAAATAAATGGTAATATAAATGCTGGCCAACCATATTTACATGCTAATAGAGCGGTTTCCATAGGTTTTGCTTTTGCTAAATTGGCTGCAGTAAATGCTGCAATTGCAACAGGTGGTGTGATCATAGACATTAAACCAAAGTAAAGAACAAACATATCCGCGGCAATTTTTTCTATTCCTAACTCGACAAGTGGAGGTGCGGCTAGAGTTGCAACAATTAAGTATATTGCTGTGGTTGGCATTCCCATACCTAAAACTATACTTACAATAGCTGTTACAATTAATAATAAAAGAACGTTCTGTCCCCCGAGTTGTACCAATACAAAAGTTAAACCAAATGATAACCCCGTAACTTCAACTACTCCAATGATTATTCCAGCCATTGCTCCTATAATTATAATATCTACTCCAGCTCTTCCCGTGTTAATTAGACACTCAAGAACTTTATATAAGTTAAGTTTTTTACCTTTATATGAAAAAATAAATGATAAGATTATCGAAGATGTAATAGCCCATATAGCGGCTGTTTCAGGTCTCTTATTTAGTTCAAATAAAGAAAAAATTAAAATAATAAATGGAATAAAAAAATACCACCCTTCTATAATTACTGATCTGAAAGGTCTAATTTCCTCTTTAGGTATGGGAGGAATTTTTCTTTTTACTGCTTCAATATCTGCTTGAATGAAAATGGCATAATAAAATAGTAATGCTGGAATAAGAGCAGCTAGTATTACCTCATTATATGATAGTTCTAATCTTTCAGCCATTAGGAAAGCGGCAGCACCCATAATTGGAGGCATAATCTGTCCACCAGTAGATGCAACAGCTTCAAATGCTCCAGCACTTGGAGCTTTATATCCCCCTTTTTTCATAAGTGGTATAGTTAGAACTCCAGTAGAAGCAACATTTGATACGGCACTACCTGAAATTGATCCAAACATTGCAGAGGCAACAATAGAAATTTTTGCAGATCCTCCCCTCGATCTTCCAGTAAGTGACATTGCCAAATCCGTAAACCAATCTGACCCTCCAGAATTCAAAAGGACTTGACCAAAAAGAATAAAAAGAAGAACAATTGTTGTTATAATAATTAATGGAAGACCAAATATAGCATTAAGATCTGTTCCAAGGTAGGCGATAAGTTTAAAAAAAGACTGAGATCTCCCATTTAGTTGTCCTGGAACTAAATGAGCAAAAAGTCCATAAAGTAAAAAAAATAAAACAATAATTACTAAACCTAAACCTGCTGTTCTTCTTAGTGCTTCAATAACTAAAGGTACAACAACTAAACCTATCCAAAAAGCCTCTTCTCTTCTTTCAAAAAATTCAGCGGAAACTATTGGATATCTATAGGAAATATATATGCCGATGAAAAACCCTATTAAAGCAAAAAATAAATCGTACCAAGTTATTTTATTTTTATTACTATTTTTTATTGGAGAGGATATAAAAACTATAGCTAAGGAACAACCAAGAACTAACCCGAGAGCTTGCTGTGTAAAAATAGTTATTCCTATATAAAAAAATAATTCACTTGCTAAAGCAACCGCTATTAAAGTGATTATTAGTCCTAGTGAAGGGATAGCTTTAATTTTAAGAAAATTGACCAATTTAAATTCATTAATTTTTAATTAAACAAAAATGGGCAACAAATCTATTGTTGCCCATAAATTAATTGAAAGAATTACATAAATTATTTCATAAGACCTACTTCTCTATAATACTTAATAGAACCTTGATGATAAGTCATCCCACGGTTTTTTGCCATTGTTGCAGAGGAATGTGTTCTCCACAATGGGCTTAGCTTTCTGAGTGCATCCTGGTTTTCGTACATTGCTTTTGTTACTTTGTACACAGTATCAACAGGTACATTTTTATTTGCCCATAACATATAATCGAAACCTAGAAGTTTCATATTTTTATCAACTCCAACTGGTCCCGGAGCAACATCAATTAAAAATGTTTGAGGGGCTTCACGAAATAAAGAAGCCTTTTCACCTGGAGAATCAGAAAACGGAACAAACCTTACACCACCAACTTTTGAGGCAGCATCTTTTACAAAACCTGCACCAACTGATCCGATTACTGCATCAATTTTTCCTTCTTTAAATGCATTGATCCCTTGAATAAGGCCAGTAACTGGAACTCCTTTTACATCTTTTGTTGTAAGCCCGCCATTTGCTAACATCCCCTTAAGTAGATAGGCGAAGAGAGGGGCAGCCGTATATCCTGATGGTAAACGTTTACCTTTAAGGTCTTCAATGGAATTTATATCTGAATCTGCTTTAACAATTAGCCCCACTCGAAAGTACATCATGGTGGCAACCATTCTAAGGTTTGTATTAGGTTTGCCTTGAGATAGACCAACACCATTTACGGCCATGTATGTTTGCATTGCATTAGCTATCCCAAACTCTAATTCTCCAGCATTAACTATAGGGATATATTGTGAGGTACCTCCCATAGGTTGTGGTCTCATTTGCATACCGGCATTAGCAGAAACAATTTTAGATATACCTGCGCTAACCTGCGCAGTTGCGCCACCTTTAGTTGTTCCAATCCCAACTGTTTCAGAAAATGCGTTATTACTAAAAATTATTAAAATAATTGATATAAAAGCAAATTTTAAAAATTTCATATATTCCTCCATTTAAAAATCCCAAAACTCCTGATTTAAAATAATACATTTAATTAAAATTATAAATATTAATCTATATATCAATACTTCATTAATAAAAATAAAAAAAAATTGACTATATCCTTTAATTAAATATTGAATTTTATATAATACTCAAACTATTTAATATAATATAATTTTTTGGAGGAATTTATAATGGTTGACTCTCTGGGTTTTCGAATGAAATTTGGAGTAATTGCTCCATCAACAAACACTTCTGTTCAGCCAGAATTTGATAAAATGGCACCCCACGGTGTTACTAATCACATGGCTCGAATTCATATTCCTGATATGCCTGTGAACAATGACGAGGATTTTGATAAATTGATTGAGGTTATTGCTGAAGCTCAAGATGAGGCTGTTGAAAGACTAAAAACTATGCAAATGGATCATTTAATTATGGGTATGTCTGCTGAAACTTTTTGGGACGGTCTGGATGGAGCGACTAAACTTCAGGCCCACATGGAAAGTGTATCCGGTGTGGGTGTTACAATGGGTTCTGATGCCTGTCAATCAGCTTTGAAAGTTCTTAGCGAACAATATGGAAAAATTAAAAGAATTGCATGCATAACACCTTATATGCCTGTTGGTGATAAGAATGTAAGAAGGTTTTTTACTGACTTAGGGTTTGATGTTAAGACTGTCTTAGGACTTAAATGCAAAAGCCCAGTATTAATTGCTCATACATCCGAAGATGAATTAAAGAGTGCAATAAATGAGGTTAATAATGATGATGTCGATGCAATTGTTCAGGCTGGAACTAATTTAGCAATGGCTAGGGTCGCTGCTGTTGCAGAAGAATGGTTAAACAAACCCGTAATAGCAATTAATACGGCTACTTATTGGCATGCACTAAGAAATAATGGTTTAGAAGATAAAGTACATGGGTTTGGTTCACTTTTATCTATTCATTAATGATTTAAGGTTCTTTAAATGAATGTTCTTTTATTTTTTTTACTGGATCTAAAAAGTATTCTAGAATTGTTCTTTTACCAGTAAGTACATCTACTTCTGCAACCATGCCTGGAATAATAGGTAATTTTTTATTTTTCTTAGAAAAAAAACTATTAGATGTTTTTACAATAATTTGAAAATAACTTTCACCATATTCATCAACTATTGCATCTGCGCTAATATTTTCTAACTCACCTTCCAATGCACCATAAGAACCAAAATCATAGGCTGTTAAACGAACTTTTGCTTTTTGCCCAGGTCTTAAAAACCCTACATCAGACGGTTTTACTTTAGCTTCTATAAGCAAAGAATCTTCTAAAGGTACTATCTCTACTAAATTCATACCAGGTTGTATTACTCCTCCAACTGTATTAATTAAAATTCTTTTTATAGTCCCATATACAGGCGATTTAACTTCAGTTCTTTGTACTCTGTCTGTTACAGTTTTTAAGGACTCCTCAATAACAGCTAATTTTAATCTTATTTGTGAAAGTTCTTTCCTACCTTCGCTTATAAAGATAGCTCTATGTTCATTTATACGTTTTTTAGATTCCTCATACATCGATTTCACTCTTGGAAGAGCTAATATAGATGAATCAAGTGCTTGCTTTAACTCGGCTACTTGTCTTTCAGTTCTAATTAATTCAATTTTTGAAGTAACACCTTTTTCTACCATTGGCTTTAAAATATCTTTTTCCTCATTAGCTAGTGATAAACTATATTTCAAATTTTTTATTTGTCCCTCTAGCTCTTTTATCTCTTGCTCTTTCTGTTTCTCCTGTCTTTCAAGCACTGATAATGAAGTTAGATATTTATTTTTTCTTGCTAAAAAGAAATTTTTCTCAGCGTTTATAGCTTTTTTGTCATTAATTCCAGAAAAGTCAATATTTTCATTTTCTGTAACCTCTGCTTCAAGTCTTCTGAGTTGAGCGGTGAGAGAGTCTCTTCTTGCACTATTTTCTCGAAGAGTAGAAGAAAAATTTGTGTCATCTATCCTTAATAATGTGTCACCTTTATTTACTATGTCACCTTCTTCTATAAATAATTCAGCTAAAATTCCCCCCTCTAAGTTTTGAATAATTTGTAACTGACTTGAAGGTATTACTTTTCCAGTTCCTCGTGTAATTTTGTCTAGTGTAGCAAAACTTGACCAAATTATTCCAATGACTATTAATGCTAAAATTATAAAAATAAAAATAGTTGAATATGTCTCAATTCTTCTATTTCCAAATAAGTTATTCATATCTGTTCTCTGCTGCTGGTACTTTTCCTGAGGAAATTGCTTCAAGCACATCATCTCTTGGACCTTGAGCAACAACATTTCCTTTATCAATAACAATTAAATGATCAACACTTTTTAATAAAGCAGCGCGATGAGTTATTAAAATTAGAGTTCTATCAGGAAAAAACTCTTTAAGTGTTTTTTGAATATGATTTTCAGTCGGGCTATCCATCATACTTGTTGGTTCGTCTAAAAGAAGAATTGGAGGATCTCTTAATAAAGTTCTTGTTAAAATTATTGATTGTCTCTGGCCATTTGATAATGCTTCTCCTCTTTCACCTATTAGCATATCTAAGCCATGTGGATGATTCTCTACAAAATAATTTAATCCTGTAAGTTTCATAGCCCAATTAATTTGTTCATCTGAAATACCTATTAAACCAAAGGTTATATTTTCTCTATTGTTCCATTAAAAAAATGTGCATCTTGGAGTGCTGCTCCTATGTTTTTTCTCAAATCATGTGGGTTTATTTGTCGTATATCAGTTCCATCTACCAAAATTGAACCAGATGTGGGCTCATATAAACTTAAAATTAATTTTAGAATTGTTGTTTTTCCAGAACCTATTCTTCCAATTAATCCCACACTTGATCCCTTGGGTATTGAAAAAGAAATTTTATTTAAAATATTTTCAGTTTTACCCGGGTAGGAAAATGATACATCTTTAAATTCAATATTCCCCTTTAAGGTTGGTCTATTTAGAAAGTTTTTATCTGATGGAGTTTCAACATCTAGCTGCATAATTTGATTTAGAGATTTATATGCTATAAATGCATTATTAAGTCTAACTAATAGTCCAGCAACTTGACCCAAACTTCCCACAGCTCTTCCATTTAATATAACAACTGCTATCAACGTTCCAGCTGTAAGTTTTCCTTCGCCAATCATAATTACTCCAAGAATTATAATTACTATTCCAGCAACTTGACTTGCTGTGATTGTAGTATTGATTGCTGAAAGTGATAATAACCTACTTTTACTTGCTCTTTTTGTGGTGGAGTTTGAAATCTTATTCCAAAACCCTAACAACCTTCCAGATGCTCCAGAAATTTTTATGGTTTCTAACCCGCTTAGGCTATCTACAAGTAAAGCATGACGTGTTTCTGAATCTTTGCTAGATTTTTTTGAGATTTTCGAAAGAGGTATATGCACTATTAATCCTACTGTTAGAACTAAGATTGTAATCATCAGAGGAACTAATGCTAAGTTGCCAGCTATTATATAAATAACAATTATATAAAAAACTATAAATGGCATATCCACCATTGCTGTAACAGTTGCTGAGGTAAAGAACTCCCTTACAGCTTCAAACTCCCTCAACCTATTTGCAAATGCTCCAATTTTCGATGGTTTTGAAGCAAGCTGTATATCCATAACGTGTTGAAAGATTTCATTACTCATAGCTACATCTGCTCTTTGACCAGCAACTTCAACAAAATACCCTCTCATTGTTCTGATGATAAAATCAAATATAAAAATTATTATTGCACCAATTGAAAGTGCTGCAAGAGTTTCAAGTGCATTATTAGGAACAACTCTATCGTATACTATTTTTATATATAAGGGCGTGGTTAAAGCAAATAAATTTATTAAGAATGAAGCTACAAGTATATTAATAAAAATTGACCAATTTTTTGTTAATGGTTCCCAAAACCAATGTTTATTTATTTCAGTAACTAATTTATCAACAGTATTAAAGGTAGGTTTTATAAATATAAGTTTTCCTGAGTATATTTTTTTTATGTCGTTGATCGGCAGGTTAACTATTCCATCACCGTTTTGCGGCATAACAGCTTTAATGTTATCCTTACTGTATTCTAATAGAATACAGGCTTTATTATTTTTTAAAATTAAAACAACTGGTAAGTAGTTTTTATCTATATCCTCTATTGAAACTTTAGATTCCTTACACTCTAAACTAGCTCTTTTTGCAGCAATCACAAATTGAGAAGGTGACATTTTTCCATCGTAGCTTGCTAAGCCAGCAACTAAAGCTGTTTCCGATCTTGGTCTTTCGAAATAATTTGATAACCATCTTAAAGATAGTAATAGGGTATCACTACTCGAATTATTTGTATTATCTTGAGTCAATTTATTCTCTAGCTATTCTTTATATAAACCCTTGTGATCGCATTTAATTATCACTGAAGATAATCCAAGAGATTGTAAATTTTTTGATTTCTTAAAGAAACTAAATAATTTCAAAAAATGCTTATTAACCATAAAAATGATTATAAGCCTTATGTGATATTGATCACTTAGTATTATTTTTATTTTAAAGTAATGAATTACAAGTGATAATCATCATATAATGATTTGAAATTATACATAAGTATATATATATATAGAGAAATTTAGGTTTAATTTGAGGAATTTATGGTTGAATCGTTGACGTTTGGGGAGGGTGAGTTGGGTGATGTCCGTTCGGGTACCCCTGCGTCTCCTGCACAAGACTATAATCTTGTTGTTGATGCATCTAACCAAACAAGTTTAACGATTCCTTTTGGTGTCCTTTTGCTGAAAGCCGATTTTGTTCGCGAAGGACCTGACTTACTTTTAGTTGGCCCGAACGGTGAACAAATTTTAGTCCGTGATTATTTTACGATGGATCCGCCGCCTGATCTTTTGACTGAAGGTGGTGCGATGTTGACTGCTGATACGGTAGAGGCATTAGCAGGTCCGGTTGCCCCAGGGTTGTTTGCGCAAGCAGAAGAGGGAGCGGAAGCTGCTCCTATTGGTTCTGTTGAATCTGTAGAAGGTGAAGTGACGGTGACCCGTGCGGATGGAACGGAAGCGCAACTTAACGAAGGTGATCCTGTATTCCAGGGTGATGTTTTAGAGACTGGCGAAGAGGGTACAGTTGGTATTGTCTTCGTTGATGATAGTACTTTTGCGTTAGATGAAGACGGACGCATGGTATTAGACGAATTAATTTTTGATCCTGAATCGACGGAAGGTAAATCATCTCTGACGGTTGTGCAGGGTGCTTTTACTTTTGTAAGTGGTAAGATTGCACAATCCGGTCCAGATTCGATGAAGGTCTCTACTCCTGTTGCGACGTTAGGTATTCGTGGTACGAAGGTGGCGGGTCAGGCTGCCCAAGAGGGAGAGGAGAATACGATTGTTCTTCTTGAAGGAGAGATTTTAGTTACGAATCAATCTGGTGTTGCATTGACATTGAATCAACCGAATCAATCTGTACAGGTAACAAGTGCCTTTACTCCTCCACAAGCCGTGCAGTTGACTCCAGATCAAGTGCAACAACGTTTTGGTGGAGTGCTGGAGAGTTTACCTCCATCACCTGCGGCTACTCAAGAAACTCAAGAGACGGAAGGTCCTGCGGCTACTGAGGAAGCAGCGGAAGAAGAAGAAGAGGAGGAAGAGGAAGGCGAAGAAGAAGAGGGTGAAGGGGAAGAAGGAGCTGCAGAAGAAGGTGAGGAAGAAGAAGAGGAAGAGGAAGAGGAAGAGGAAGAAGGCGAAGAGGAAGAGGAAGAAGGCGAAGAGGAAGAAGAAGGCGAAGAGGAAGAAGAAGGCGAAGAAGGCGAAGAAGGCGAAGAAGGCGAAGAAGAAGAAGCTCCCGAAGAAGGTGAAGAAGAATTAGCTGATGAAGAAGCTCCCGAAGAAGGTGAAGAAGCTCCCGAAGAAGGTGAAGAA